>ERZ1046568.880-NODE-880-length-23071-cov-14.868352_pt1 | contig 23071 bp, 20 predicted proteins | sample MGYA00383092_ERZ1046568 | MGnify/ENA primary metagenome ERZ1046568 (study PRJEB29581, sample SAMEA5548362) | metagenome | biome: marine; feature: coastal; material: water | depth 1 m | study: Short-term variability in the microbial, nano- and picoplankton... | reverse complement strand
GGCATCGCGGGTATTGTGTTAACCGTGGGTATGGCGGTCGATGCTAACGTGCTCATTTTTGCGCGAATACGAGAGGAGTTAGCTCGACGCATGTCGCCTCAAATGGCTATTAATGCAGGTTTTGAGCGCGCTGTAGCAACGATTCTTGATGCCAATATCACCACGCTTATTGTTGCGGTCATCTTGTATGCTGTCGGCACAGGGCCGATTAAGGGCTTCGCCGTCACCTTGTCTCTAGGTATTATTACATCGATGTTTACGGCCATCTTGGGCACCCGAGCCCTCGTCAATCTTATCTATGGAGGTCGTCGAGTCGATACTTTATCGATTGGTCCCCTACCAAAACGCGATGCTGAGGAGGCTCAAGTATGAAGATTCTTCCCTTCATGGCGTGGCGGCGCTTTGCTGCTGGCTTTTCTCTATTAGCAATGCTGCTGGCTGGCGGTGCTTTGGCGACTAAATCTCTGAACTGGGGGCTGGACTTTACTGGCGGAACCCTCGTCGAGGTTGAGTATGGCAACACCGCAAACTTATCAGAGGTCCGTAAGACTTTAGAAGCAAACGGGTATGAAGGCGTTGTTGTCGTCGCTTTTGGCACAGATCGAGACGTGTTGATCCGGCTGCCAATTAGCTACTCCGATGAGCAAGGGGTGGCCATGGTGGATGTACTACGCAGTGCTTCAAGTTCCCCGATCGAATTGCGCCGCATGGAGTTTGTGGGTCCTGCTGTCGGAGAGGAGCTGCGTGAGCAGGGGGGGCTGGCAATGCTGCTCGCCCTTGGCCTGGTGATGTTGTACGTAGGCTTTCGATTCCAATTCAAATTTGCTGTGGGCGCTGTGATGGCACTGGCGCATGATGTTTTGTTTGTGCTGGGCTTCTTTTCTCTGATGGGGCTAGAGTTTGATCTGACGGTTCTTGCGGCGATTCTTGCGGTTATCGGCTACTCGCTCAATGACACAATTGTTGTAGCAGACCGCATCCGAGAGAACTTCCGCAAACTGCGCCGAATGGGGCCGACAGAGGTCATCGATATTTCTCTGACCGAAACTCTAGGCCGAACGCTAGTGACGTCGTTAACAACGCTTTTGGTGTTGCTGGCATTGGCCATTTTCGGTGGGGAAATGATTCACGGTTTCGCCTTGGCGTTACTCGCAGGTGTCGCTATTGGTACGTACTCATCAATCTACGTGTCGGCGACAATTTTGTTGGCTATGGGTGTCAGTAAGGAAGACGTAGCCATTCCTATCAAAGAAGGCGGCAGCGAAGACGGCTCACAAGTTTAGCCTCAACGCGCTAACGCAACACTGGACCCACGGTGGACAGCAGCTGTTTGAAGACTTTTGGGTTGCCGCACACCACTTGTCCATTGTCTAAGTAACGCTCTGAGCCATTGAGGTCAGCAATGAGTCCGCCGGCTTCTTTAACTAACAGTGCTCCTGCGGCAATGTCCCAGCGTTCTAGGCCTGTTTCCCAAAACCCGTCGAACCGTCCTGCAGCAACGTAGGCCAGGTCTAATGCCGCTGCGCCTGCTCTTCGGATGCCCATACATTGGCCGGCAAGCTCAGCCAGCGTTTGCGTGTATTGGGGGAGCCGCTGTTGTTCGTGCCCCAAAAATGGAATTCCGGTGCCTAACAAACATTCGCGCAGGTCAGAGCGACTGCTGACACGCAGGCGATGGCCGTTCAACTGCGCGCCACGCCCGCGAGAAGCGGTAAATTCTTCCCGTCGAACTGGGTCGAGCACCACCGAATGCGACAAACGGCCGTTTACGATACAGGCAATCGACACGCAATAATGGGGTATCCCTCGCATAAAATTACTGGTGCCATCGAGGGGGTCTATTACCCAGAGATGATCTGACTTTGCATTGCCGGTTTGACCGCTTTCCTCAGCTAAGAATGCATGGTCTGGATAGGCTTTGCCCAGCTGATAAAGTATTTCTTGTTCTGCCGCGATGTCGACTTCGGTGACATAATCAGCGACGCCTTTCGCTTGATGCCCCACGCGATCAAGTTCATCTGAGGCTCTTACGATTAGGTCGCCAGCTTTGCGGGCGGCTCGTAGAGCGATGGTGACCATCGGTTCCATGGTGATTTCTCCAAAGACGGGTAGATTACCGACCCGTAACGGGGGCGAAGCATAGCAGGGGCAGCGTGACCTGTTCAGTGCTTTGTTACACTCTGCGGCCTTTTTTACTTTCGAGAACAGCAATTTCCATGGCAATAAATAATATTCGGGTCGTTCTTGTGCATACGAGCCACCCCGGCAACATCGGTGGCGTCGCAAGAGCTATGAAAAATATGGGCCTCACGCGACTCACATTGGTCAAGCCTAAAGAGTTTCCGGCACCCGAAGCGCTCTGGCGGGCAGCTTCTGCGGAGGACGTTTTGGCAAACGCGACGGTCGTAGAAACTGTCGAGGAAGCCGTCAAAGGGGCTCAATTTGTTGTAGGTACCAGTGCGCGGGAACGCCGTATTCCCTGGCCGCTTCAAGATGCTCGTCATTGTGGTGAGCGACTCTATCACCACGCGATACAAGGCGAGGAGGTGGTGATTCTTTTTGGTCGAGAGGACCGTGGATTGCTCAATGAGGAGTTGGAGCTTTGTAATCTCCATTGCCATATACCGACTCACGAATCTTATCCGTCTCTAAACTTAGCCATGGCCGTGCAGATTGTGGCCTACGAAATACGGATGACTCAGTTGGCGGGGAGTACCGCGACCGAGGAGGATGCCGCTTGGGATACGCCTTTTGCGTCAGCAGAGGATATGGCTCGCTTTTATGTGCATTTGGAGCAAACGCTCATAGATATTAAGTTCCTTGACCCCAAAGCCCCTCGCCAGCTAATGAGACGTTTGAAGCGCCTGTACAACCGCGTGCGCCTCGATGACATGGAATTAAATATCTTGCGCGGTATTCTCGCTGAGACACAGAAACAGGTGCCAAAGGAAGGTAAGTAAAGCCCCACCAAATTAGTTGGTTTTTTACTTGAGTGTTTTAGTGGGTTTTGTCAAAATGCACCCAAGGAGGGCGCATGAAACTTACAACCCGAGGACGATATGCCGTGACGGCGATGCTCGATCTGGCGATAAATGGCGAGGAAAAGCCGGTTTCATTGGCGGATATCTCCGGTCGCCAAGAAATTTCGCTATCCTATCTGGAGCAACTGTTTGCCAAGCTCCGACGCGAGGACTTGGTCACCAGCGTGCGGGGGCCCGGTGGGGGTTACCGCCTAGCCCGTGACCGAACGACGTTGTTCGTGGCTGAAATCATCGATGCCGTAGACGAGTCTGTCGATGTGACAAATTGTAACGGCAAGGGTAATTGCCATCATGGCGAGGTCTGTTTGACCCACGACCTATGGCAGGACCTCAGCGATAGGATTCACGGCTTTTTAAGCGGTATCAGTCTGGCAGATCTCGTGGACAATCGAGCGGGTAAGGCAAGGCTAGGTGCTAACGAAACCGTGCAAAAATTAATTCTGCAGTAAGGACACTTTTGTAATGAATGCGCAAGTCAATACGCCCATTTACCTCGACTACCTGTCAACTACTCCGGTAGACCCTCGCGTTGCTGATGCCATGTCAGAGTGCTTATCTATGGAGGGTACTTTTGGTAACCCGGCATCTCGTTCCCATGTATTTGGTTGGAAGGCCGAAGAAGCGGTCGAAAATGCCAGGGCGCAAATAGCTGACCTGATAAACGCCGACCCAAGAGAAATTGTATGGACCTCAGGTGCAACTGAGTCTGACAATCTCGCTATTAAAGGAGCTGCGCACTTTTATCGTAAGAAAGGCCAACACATCATCACCTCCAAGATAGAGCACAAAGCGGTGCTTGATACCTGCCGTCAGCTTGAGCGCGAAGGGTTCGAGGTAACTTATCTTGAGCCCAATAAGGCTGGTTTGACCACACCAGAATCCGTGCAGGCAGCCATTCGGCCCGACACGGTCGTAGTAAGCGTTATGCACGCAAACAACGAAATTGGCGTCGTTAATGACATTGCTGGTATTGGTGAAGTCTGTCGCGCGGCGGGTGTTATTTATCATGTAGATGCGGCTCAGAGCACGGGTAAGGTGCCTCTCGATATGGAGGTGATGAAAGTTGATTTGCTCTCCATGAGTGCGCACAAAATGTATGGCCCTAAAGGTGTAGGGGCGTTGTATGTTCGCCGCAAGCCAAGGGTTCGGCTCGAAGCGCAAATGCACGGCGGTGGCCATGAGCGGGGTATGCGCTCGGGTACACTGGCAACCCATCAGGCGGTTGGATTCGGTGAGGCGGCGCGAATTGCCAAAGAAGAAATGGTTGATGAAACCCAGCGGCTGATGGGTTTGCGGGCCCGCTTTTGGGATGGCCTGAAAGATCTGCAAGAGGTTCACATCAATGGTGATGTAGACCGCCGCTTGCCCGGCGCACTCAATGTCAGCTTTGCCTTTGTCGAAGGTGAGTCGCTTTTGATGTCGCTGAAGGACTTGGCGTTGTCATCAGGGTCTGCATGTACTTCTGCCAGCTTGGAGCCGTCATACGTTTTGCGCGCCCTAGGGCTGAATGATGAGCTTGCCCATAGCTCACTGCGCTTTAGCTTCGGACGATTTACCTCCGAGGCAGATATTGATCACGCGATTACGCAGGTACGACGCGCGGTCGAAAAATTACGGGAATTGTCGCCGCTTTGGGATATGTACCAAGATGGCGTTGACTTAAATTCTATCGAATGGTCAGCACACTAGATTTCACACTAGCATTGCAGTTTTAAAAGGAGAGCGTCGTGGCTTACAGTGAGAAGGTTATCGATCACTACGAAAACCCTAGGAACGTAGGTAAGTTTGATGATTCAGACGAAAGTGTAGGCACTGGCATGGTGGGAGCCCCCGCTTGCGGTGATGTCATGCGTCTACAAATCAAGGTTAATGATAATGGGGTCATCGAGGACGCCAAGTTCAAAACCTACGGCTGTGGCTCAGCGATTGCATCCAGTTCATTGCTGACTGAATGGGTCAAAGGACGTAAGTTAGAGGACGCCGAGCAGATCACAAACACCGAAATAGCACAGGAATTGGCACTGCCACCGGTGAAGATTCATTGCTCGGTGCTCGCGGAGGACGCCATTAAAGCGGCCGTAAAGAATTTTCGAGAAAAGCAGGACGACTGATGACTATTGCAGTCACAGAACAGGCAGCGGGGCATGTGCAGCGGCAGCTAGCTGCTCGTGGCCGTGGAGAGGGCATCCGAATCGCGGTTAAAACGTCTGGCTGTTCGGGGCTAGCCTACGTGCTTGAGTTCGTCGATGCCGCCGAGAGTACAGATACCGTTTTCGAAGATTTTGGCGTCAAGCTATTCATCGACCCCAAGAGTTTGGTGTATCTCGACGGCACGATCGTTGACTATGCTAAAGAGGGGCTCAATGAGGGGCTGGAGTTCCGCAATCCTAATGTGGCTGGCGAGTGCGGCTGTGGTGAGAGTTTCACCGTCTAGGTATGTCTGTAGTCGCCGCCGGGTTTTCAGGTGCACCGAAAGATTACTTTGAGCTTTTTCAGATTGAGCCTAGGTTTGACGTGGATGTCGACGACTTAGGGCAGAGGTTTCGTACACTTCAGCGGCGCTTTCATCCAGACAAATACAGCGGTGGCAGCGCGGCTGAGCAGCGCCTTGCGGCTCAGGTATCGGCTGATATCAATGCCGGTTATCAGGCGCTCAAAGACCCTATTTCTCGAGCGAGGCATCTGCTGGAACGTCAAGCTTGCGACTTGCGAGCTCTGGAACGTCGGCCTGTCAGTGGTGATTTTTTAATGCAACAGATGCAGCTTCGTGACGAGGCAGAGTCCTTAGACCCCAACGACGATGGGGGGCGGGAGGTTCTGACAGCTAAGGCGCAGGCGCTGATGACATCCGAATTGCTTTCATTTCAAGAAGCGATCGAAAAAGAGGATTACGAGTTGGCGGGATCTGCTTGGGTGCATCTACTGTACTTGCACAAGTTAAACAAAGAGGTCGCTGGTAGCAGCGACCTGGTTTAGGCGTCGCCATGGCTTTGCTACAGATATCCGAACCCGGTGCGGTCGCCAATCAGCCTGCGGAGCGAAGGTTGGCTCTGGGTATTGATTTGGGAACAACTAATAGCTTAGTGGCACACGTCAGCGACGGTGCCGTTAAAGTCTTGACCGACGAGAACGGCGCTGCGTGTTTGCCTTCGGTCGTGCACTTCGGAGATGAAGGCGTTGTTGTTGGTTCGGCGGCGGAGGCTTTGGCCGTATCAGCGCCCCACGACACTATTGCATCGGCCAAACGGTACCTTGGTCGAAGCCGAGAGGAGATCGCGTCGAGTAGCTACATCAAGCTCGCAGAAAGCGGCGTAGCCTTTGAAACTTCTCAGGGACCCGTCACCCCAGTAGAGGTTTCTGCAGCGTTATTGGGGGCTCTTCGCGATCGCGCTCAGCTGTCACTCAGCACACCCATTGCAGGGGTTGTCATCACGGTGCCTGCCTATTTTGACGATGCTCAGCGTTTAGCCACCCGACAGGCGGCAGAGCTTAGTGGACTCAATGTCCTGCGCTTGCTGAACGAACCCACAGCAGCAGCTGTCGCGTACGGGCTCGATTCTGGTGACGAGGGTGTAGTCGCCGTTTACGACCTTGGTGGTGGCACATTTGATGTGTCTATTCTTCGGCTAGAGCGGGGTGTATTTGAGGTTCTGGCGACTGGGGGTGACAGCGCTCTCGGGGGGGATGATTTTGATCGGCGATTGGTCGAGATAATCCGCGACAGCGCCGGATTGGGCACCTTGAGTCCCGCTGAAGAAAGGGCCTTACTCCACTGCGCACGTACAGTGAAAGAGGCGCTTACTACTGAAGCTGAGATCGAAGTTGGTCTCGACGACGTTGTCGGTAGTGGCGGGACTGTTACGGTGACGCGACAACTTTTTAATAGTGCTTGTGCTGACCTAGTGAATCGTAGTCTCGACGCATGCCGCCAATGTGTTGCGGACGCTGGTGTCTCAGAGATTGATCAGGTCATCTTAGTGGGTGGCTCAACCCGCATGCCAATCGTAGCTGAAGTGGTGGCGGCACTTTTTGGCAAGGAGCCGTTGAGCAGTATTGACCCAGATCGCGTGGTGGCGATGGGTGCGGCGCGGCAAGCCGACTTACTTATTGGTAATCGCGACGCTGAAGACCTGCTATTGCTCGATGTCATTCCGCTATCTTTGGGCGTTGAGACCTACGGCGGGTTGGTGGAGCGTATTGTGCCTAGAAATACGACCATTCCTGTAGCTCGAGCGCAGGAGTTCACGACGGCTAAAGACGGCCAAACCGGCCTTATTGTGCACGTTGTGCAGGGTGAGCGAGAGCGCGTTGCGGACTGTCGCTCATTGGCGACTTTTGAATTGGCGGGTATTCCGCCTATGGTGGCTGGTGCGGCACGACTCGAGGTAACTTTTCAGGTTGATGCCGATGGGCTGCTCGAGGTGAAGGCGCAAGAAGCCACGACGCAGGCAACGGCTAGTGTGGTGGTTAAGCCTGCCTTTGGTCTTGCCGAAGACGATATCGCTGATATGTTACGCGCGGGTTATGAGCATGCCTCTGAGGATATGCATGCCCGTCAATTGGCGGAAGCAAAGGTTGAGGCTGAGCAGCTGGTTGCGGGTATTCAGGCGGCTGTTGCCGGTGACGGAGATCTCTTGAACGATCATGAGCGAGAGTCACTGATGATTGCAGTCAACGGCCTTGTCGATGCTAGCCAAGGCAATGACATTGAGAGTTTGAGGAAGTCGATCGAAGTGACTGGTCGCGCCTCTGAACTATTAGCTGCAAGGCGCATGGATCGCAGTATTAAGTCAGCGCTGGGTGGTATCTCAGTGACTACATTGGAAGGAGAAGCGGAGTCGTGACCCAGATAGTTGTTATGCCCCACGGCGATATTTGCCCGGAGGGAGCGGTTGTCGAAGCAGAGGTTGGAACATCAATCTGTGATGCTTTATTGGCTCACGATATCGCCATAGAGCATGCTTGCGAGATGTCTTGTGCTTGTACCACTTGTCACGTCATCATTCGTGAGGGATTTGCGTCCCTAGACGATGCCGATGAGCTCGAGGAAGACTTTCTTGACAAGGCCTGGGGCTTGGAGCCTGAGTCTAGGCTGTCATGCCAGGCTCTCGTCGCGGACGAGCCTTTGGTGGTGGAAATCCCAAGGTACACCATCAACCACGCCCGGGAGCATCACTGAACACCGTTATTCCAATAGCGGACGCCCCGAGGGCCATTTGCAACCTTAGTAGGCGGTATTTGGTCTGTGATGGCCTGGTGAGAACCCCCTAATCTTGGGCTGACCGGGTACTGCGGGGAGCGTTTTAGGGTAATTAGTCGACGATGACATAGCCGCGCCCCTCATTTATAATTCGCGCGCTTAGAAATGGGGGCTATGAAGCCCTTGTATCAACTTTTTTCCTACTCGGAGTGCCCCATGGCGACTGAACGTACCTTATCAATTATCAAGCCTGATGCTGTCGGCAAAAATGTTATCGGCGAAATTTATACGCGTTTTGAGGCAGCTGGGCTGCGCATAGCGGCGTCTCGCATGGTGCAGTTGTCTGACGCCACTGCAGGGGGCTTTTACGCTGAGCATAAGGGTCGTCCTTTTTATGATGACCTGGTGAAATTTATGACTTCGGGCCCCGTGGTTGTTCAGGTGCTCGAAGGCGAAGGTGCCATCGCTAAAAATCGAGAATTAATGGGGGCGACGAACCCTCAGGAAGCTGCAGCGGGAACGATCCGTGCCGATTTTGCGACCACTATCGATGCGAATGCGGTTCACGGATCAGACTCTCCCGAGTCAGCTGCTCGTGAAATTGCTTACTTTTTTGCCGCTAATGAGGTTTGCGAGCGCTAAGGCGCCCCGCTGACGTTTCATTATGACAGTCGCCAACAGTTTGATCGCGAGCTCCAGTGCCGCAGCAAAGGTCAATCTGTTGGGGCTCAGTCGCCAGCAGATGGAGAGTTTCTTCACTGACCTTGGCGAGAAGCGGTTTCGCGCTGAGCAGGTGATGAAGTGGATTCACCACCAAGGCGTGACCGACTTTGCAGCAATGAGCAACCTAGGCAAGGGGCTGCGCGAAAAGTTAGAGTCGCTTGCTACCATTACCCCTCCAGAAATTGCCGATCAGCAGGATTCCGCCGATGGCACTCGGAAATGGGCCATTCGGGTTGCCGGGGGCGCGTTGGTGGAGGCCGTGTTGATTCCGGAAGCGGGAAGGGCGACTTTATGCGTTTCTTCTCAGGTAGGCTGCAGTCTCGACTGTAAATTTTGTTCCACGGGAAAGCAGGGTTTCCAGCGGGATCTCACCGCAGCAGAAATAATCGGTCAGGTCTGGTTGGCGATCAACTCCTACGATGGTTGGCAGTCGGGAAAAGGACGTATAGTGACCAACGTCGTGATGATGGGAATGGGAGAGCCCCTCCTAAATTTTGACAACGTGGTTTCTGCCATGAGCCTCATGACCGATGATCTGGCCTACGGCTTGTCGAAGCGAAAGGTAACTTTAAGCACTTCTGGAGTTGTACCGGCGCTGGATCGTTTGGCGGAGTTCTCCGACGTCAGCTTAGCCGTGTCTTTACACGCCCCAAATGATGAAATCCGTAATCAAATTGTCCCTATCAATCGCCGCTATCCAATCAAACAACTGCTACAAAGCGCTAGAGACTACATTGATGCTCAGTCAGACCGAAAACGGGTTGTGACCATTGAGTACACATTGTTGGCAGGGGTAAACGATCAGCCGGAACACGCGCGAGAGCTGAGTGCCCTGCTCAAAGACTACCCTTGCAAGATTAACTTAATCCCCTTTAATCACTTTCCTAACTCAGGATTTGATCGCCCTAGTGGCAACGCCGTATCGCGTTTTTGGCAAGTTCTGGTTGATGCAGGCTTTATCGTCACGGTACGCAGTACCCGGGGCGATGATATTGATGCTGCCTGCGGGCAGTTGGTAGGAGAAGTAGTTGACCGGACCCGACGTTCTGAGCGATACCGTCAGTTGAATTCGGCAAGCAATGCCGTGACGGAGGGTGACCGAACATGAAGTCAGTGATTTTAGGCGTATTCGTTTTGGCCACGGTTTGCTTGCTGTCATCGTGTATCACCGAGACCGTGGGCGGCATAGACAATGAAGGGGATCCTCAAGCGGCCCTGGAACGCCGAGTTGAGCTGGCTCGGCAGTACATTGGTCGTGGCGATTGGGAGAACGCGAAGCGAAACCTTGAGCTTGCAAACAATATTGATGCGGGTAATGCGTCGGTCCACGAGGCTTTTGGACTGGTGTATCAAAGCACGGGTGAATACGAGCGCGCTGAGGAAAGTTTCAAACGTGCTCTGAGAATAGACCCTAAGTTGTCCAGAGCTAGGAATAACTATGCCGCATTTTTATTTTTCCTAGGACGTTACCAAGAGGCAGAGCAGGAGTTTGCGATTGTAGCGGAGGATTCTCTCTATTCTGGCCGGCCACTTGCCTATATTAATTTGGGTATGAGTCGACTAAACCTAGGAAATGGTGCCGGTGCGGAAGATGCATTTAGTCGTGCTCTGCGAATGGATCGACGAAACCCCATTGCGCTTTTAGAAATGGGTTACCTGCGACTGGCGGCTGAGGATGTTGCCAATGCTGAATCCTACTACGGGGTTTATCGCACGGTTGTGCCACGTCAGTCGCCCCGCGGGTTTATGTTAGGTGTTGATATTTCACGTGCCTCGGGCGACAAAGATGCCCAGAGCAGTTACGAGCTGGCCCTGCGTAATCTCTATCCTGATTCGCAGGAATATCGAGCACTGCAGGCCCGGCAAGGGTTACAATGAGAAAAAATCTCGATCGGTCGGTGACATGAAACAGGAATCACCCATTAAACGGCGCAAGAGTCGCCAGATCATGGTTGGCAACGTGCCTGTTGGTGGCGATGCCCCCATTAGCGTCCAAAGCATGACGAACACTGAAACTTGTGATGTAGCTGCTACTGTGGCGCAGGTTCGTGCTATCGCCGATGCTGGAGCTGACATAGTGCGGGTGTCGGTGCCCAGTATGGAAGCGGCAGACGCCTTTCGAGACATTCGAGCGCAGGTCTCCGTCCCCCTCATCGCTGATATTCATTTTGATCACAAGATCGCCTTGAAAGTTGCCGAGTATGGTGTCGATTGTTTACGCATCAACCCCGGTAATATTGGTAGAGAAGAAAAAGTTAAAGAAGTGATTGCAGCCTGTAAGGATCGTGGCATTCCGATCCGAATTGGTGTCAACGCGGGATCACTGGGCAAAGAGCTGATGCGGAAGTACCCCGAGCCAACTGCAGAGGCACTGGTGGAATCGGCGCTGCGCAACGTTGATATTCTGGACCGCTATAACTTCGAGAATTTTAAAGTTAGCGTTAAGGCCTCCGAAATTTTCATGGCTCAGGCCGCCTACAGAAATCTTGCCACCCAAATTGAGCAGCCGCTGCATTTGGGTATTACTGAAGCCGGTGGTTTGCGGGGTGGTACCGTGAAGTCGGCTGTGGGGTTGGGTGCCCTGTTACTCGATGGTATCGGCGATACGATTCGTATTTCGTTAGCGGCCGACCCGGTAGAGGAAGTCAAAGTTGGCTTTGAAATACTCAAAAGCCTCAAGCTCCGTGCCAACGGCATTAACTTCATTGCCTGTCCCAGCTGCTCGCGTCAAAACTTTGATGTGATCGGTACGATGAACGAATTAGAGCGTCGCTTGGAAGATATCCGGACGCCCATGGACGTCGCCGTGATTGGCTGCATTGTTAATGGCCCGGGAGAAGCTAGGGAGGCCGATGTTGGCCTTACTGGAGCCACGCCCAGCAACTTGATTTACATCGCCGGCGAGCCCGACCATAAAGTCAGTAATCAGGATTTTGTCGATCACTTAGAGTCTGTAATCCGTGAACGTGCCGATCAATTAGTATCAGAGCGCGCGGCCGCTGACGAACAGATCATTCTCCGCAGCACCTAACAGACAAGCTTATGACCGATTATCGATCAGTGCGTGGAATGGTAGACATTCTTCCTGAAGACAGCGCCCTTTGGCAGCAGCTCGAGGGCGTTGCTGCAGCCGTCTTACAGCAGTATGGCTACCAAGAAATTCGTTTGCCTATTATCGAATCTACTCAGCTGTTTTCCCGCTCAATTGGGGAGGTCACTGACATTGTCGAAAAGGAAATGTACACCTTCGCTGATCGCAATGATGAGAGTCTATCACTGCGCCCAGAAGGCACAGCCGGGTGTGTGCGCGCCGTTGTGCAGCACAACCTTCAGCAGACGGTGCAGAAGCTGTGGTACCAAGGTCCAATGTTCCGGTACGAGAGACCTCAAAAAGGTCGACAGAGACAGTTTCATCAGCTCGGTGTTGAGGGGTTTGGCGTTGCAACCCCCGACTTAGATGCCGAGTTAATTTTGCTGTCGAATGCCCTTTGGTGTGGCTTAGGTGTGCAAGAGCTGCTGACCCTAGAAATAAATTCCATAGGGAGCCCCCAATCGAGAGGGTTGTTTAAAGCGGCCTTGGTGGAGTTTTTGTCTGATCATCGAGAGGCCCTGGATGATGATAGCCAGCGTCGACTTGAGACAAACCCTTTGCGTATATTGGACAGCAAAAATTCGGATACCCAGGCGCTATTGGTAGGTGCTCCAACTCTTGCAGACTTTATCGATAATGAGTCGCGAGATGACTTTGCAGCCCTCCTAGCGATGTTGGACGCGGCGGGGCAGCCCTATGTGGTGAACGACCGTTTGGTTCGCGGTCTCGATTACTACAATAAAACAGTTTTTGAATGGACCACCGATGCTCTGGGCGCGCAGGGTACGGTTTGTGGTGGTGGCCGTTACGATGGCCTCGTAGCGCAGTTTGGTGGTCGTGGGACACCGGCCGCTGGGTTTGCAATAGGGTTAGAGCGACTGGTGTTGTTGCTTAAAGGTTTGGAGGCCCATGCCACGCCTCAGGCCGACATCTATGTCGTGACTGCGGACAAGGAAGCTCAACTGCATGCACTACCCCGAATTGAGGCGCTGAGGCGGGCATTGCCTCGGCAAGCCATTCAAGCCCACCTGGGCGGTGGGAGTTTCAAAAGTCAGTTTAAACGCGCAGATCGCAGCGGTGCCCGATTTGCGCTGGTTTATGGAGACTCTGAAGTGGCAAGTGAGTCTGTTACTTTGAAACCATTACGAAGTGAGGGAGAGCAAGTGACGCTCCCGGATAATCAATTGTCAGCATTTTTGGCGGAATCATTCGCTGAAAAAATTGGAGAATAGGGCATGGCAGATCATCTAGAAGATGACGAGCAGGTTGAAGCACTCAAGCGTTGGTGGGATGAAAACGGCAAGAGTACGATGGCGGGGGTCGTATTGGCAGTCGCTGGTACGGTGGGCTGGCAGCAGTATCAGGGCTGGTCAGCGCAGCAGGCCGAAATGGCCTCAGACGCATGGGGTGCCATAGAGGTCGCAGTGCAGTCTGACGATAGTGGTTCGATCGAAACTATTAATGCCTTAGCAGAATCTTTGAAGGACGACTTCAGCGGGACGGTTTATGCACGATTTGCCGCACTTCAGCTTGCCGCTCTTGCGGTTGAAGCAGGTGACTTGGATGTTGCAGAAAGTGAGTTGCGCTGGGCTCTGACGAAAGAGGGTGAGAACTCTGAGCTTGGACAACTGATTCAACTGCGCCTAGCTAGAGTGCTGGCCGACCAAGGTGATACCACAGCCGCCTTGGCTATTTTGGACTCAAACAAAGGTGCGTATCCGGCGGCTTACGCGACGGCGAAGGGTGATATTTTAGTAGCTGAGGGCCGACACGCTGAGGCGTTAAGTGCCTACCGCGAAGCGCGCGCCGTACTGCTGGCGCTGGGCAACCCACCGGGTATTTTGGATACAAAAATAACGAGTCTTGAATCCCGTCTAGCGCCAGCTGAGGAGGCCTCTTGAACTGTTTAAAGCTACCTAAATTAGTGGCCGTCTGTTTGGCTGTTACAACGCTGGCGGGCTGTGAAACTATTGGCGGTTGGTTCTCGGATGATGAGTACGACCCGACGGAGCCCGTGGAGCTCACTGATATCGATCAGAAGGTCAAACTCTCCAAGCGTTGGTCCACATCGATTGGTGATGGGCAGGGTAAGGGCTTTTATAAGATAACGCCTGTGCTGGCTGAGAATACGCTGTACGTCGCTGCGGCTGAAGGTGTGGTGGCGGCAGTTGATGCCACTAACGGGAGGAAGCTCTGGTCCGCTAAGTTGGGCCTTGCGATTTCCGGCGGGGTTGGCTATCACCAAAATTCTTTATTTTTGGGCGGTGCTGATGGCACTGTGTTGCGTCTTAATGCCAGCGACGGCTCAGAGGTCTGGAGAGCTGAGGTATCGGGCGAGGTGCTGGCTGCACCCCAGGGCAATGGTGAATTGGTGGTCGCCCAGACGTATGACGGTAAGCTTATTGCTTTTGACCACGAAACTGGCGAGCAGCGCTGGGTGCATTTAAGTGATGTGCCGGTTCTGACGCTGCGAGGCACCTCAACACCAATTGTGGTCGATAATTTTGCTATCGCGGGCTTTGCTGACGGGAAGGTACTGGCTCTATCCCTCGATAATGGCAGTGTTGCTTGGGAGGCGCGTGTTGCTATTCCTCAGGGGCGATCTGAAATCGAACGGATTGTCGATATTGATGGCAGCATGGCTATGCAGAGCGGAGAGCTTTACGCCGCGAGCTATCAAGGGCGCGTTGCCGCTGTAGACCTGCGCGTAGGCCGTAAAATATGGCAGCAAAATGTATCCTCAGTTTCCGGTGTCGCGGTGGGGTTTGGTAACGTCTACGTGGCGGACCAGGATGGGACCGTGAGCGCGTATTTGCGCAATGGGCAGGGCGTGCGATGGCAAAACATTCAGCTGGGCTACCGTGGACTTAGTAGGCCAACGACAGTGTCAAGTTATGTAGCGCTGATGGATTTTGAGGGTTATCTGCACCTTTTCTCTCAGGTAGACGGTGACATTGTCGGTCGCACTCGCCCCGATGGTAGTGGCGCGCGTGCGGATATGATTGCACAAGGTAATCGGCTATATATCTACAGTAACAACGGCAAGCTCATGGCCTATGACGTGGCGGGGCTGGAGTAGCACTTGCTTCCCGTTATCGCCTTAGTTGGGCGCCCCAATGTTGGTAAATCGACGTTATTCAATCAACTGACACGATCGAGGGATGCCCTAGTTGCCAATCTCTCAGGTCTCACTCGAGACCGAAAGTATGGTGAGGGGAAGATAGGTGATGCCCCGTTTATCGTTATTGATACCGGCGGTATTAGCGGTGAGGAATTGGGCATCGATGCCGCTATGGCGGATCAGTCACGGGTTGCCATCGATGAAGCTGACATCGTACTGCTCCTTGTTGATGGCCGAGCAGGATTGCATCCGGGAGATGAAAGTCTGGTTGCCTATTTGCGTCAGCGCAGTAAGCCTTTCCACTTGGTCGTCAACAAAATTGATGGAGTTGGGGAGGATATCGCTGCCAGCGACTTTTATCGTCTAGGTTGCCCTCAATTACACACGATTGCGGCCTCGCATAACCGAGGCGTGCTGCAGTTGATTACCAGTGTTATCGACGCGTTGCCCAAAGCAGCACCCGCTGATGCCCTCAATGACCCCAGTATTCGTGTCGCTGTAGTGGGGCGCCCTAACGTGGGGAAATCCACCCTAGTTAATCGCCTGCTTGGGGAAGAGCGGGTCGTTGTGTTTGACAAGCCAGGGACCACCCGAGACAGCGTTTATATCAGGTATGAGCGTCATGATCAGGCGTACACGCTGATTGACACTGCGGGTGTGCGGCGACGCAAGAACGTTCGTGAAGTGGTCGAGAAATTTTCGATCGTTAAAACACTTAAAGCGATCAACGAAGCCCATGTTGTCATTTTATTGATGGATGCCCACGAGGGGCTGGTTGAGCAAGATCTGCACCTTTTGGGGCAGTGCATCGATGCGGGTCGTGGTCTGGTTGTCGCCATTAATAAATGGGACGGTATTGCCAGCGATGAGCGCGACTGGATTCGCTCTGAGCTCAATCGTCGCCTACAGTTTGTCGATTACGCTGATATACATTTTATCTCGGCGCTTCATGGTACCGGGGTTGGGCACCTTTATGAGTCCATACATCAGGCGCACCGAGCCGCGACCACCTCACTCAATACCAACAAATTAACTCGCATTCTCGAAGATGCCGTTGCCACTCATCCGCCGCCGCTGGTTAATGGCCGTCGGGTGAAGTTGCGCTACGCGCACGCGGGAGGTCAGAACCCTCCAATCGTGGTGATCCACGGCAGTCAAACCGACGCGCTTCCCTCTAGTTACGCGCGCTATCTGGAAAAAACGTTTCGTCGCGTGCTAGAGCTTCATGGCACCCCTATACGTATCCAATATCGCACGGGTGATAATCCCTATGCGGGTAAGCGTAATAAATTGACCCAGCGTCAAGAGAGTCGGCGACAACGCCTCATGTCCCATATTAAAAAGGCTGAGAAGAAGAAGAAGCAGCGTAAGGGACAATAAGCAACATTCACCCAGTGAATGCTAATAATATTTAGCATTTTCTTTAAAAATACCTCCTGACCCATTAGCATCGCGGTCTACTTAATTCAGCGGTCTCATTGAGCCCAATTCCCTAGACTTTAAAGGAGTCGTTATGAGTCATTATTTGGATACGATTGGCGAGTTAGAGGGCGTAGTTGCCCAGGCAGGATCATCTTGGGCCGACATCAACCCCGAGTACGCCGCCAGGATGCGCGCTCAGAATCGCTTCAAAACTGGCATCGACATTGCTCGATATACGGCAGACGTTATGCGCAAGGATATGGATGCGTATGACGCAGACCCCGCGCACTACACACAGTCTTTGGGTTGCTGGCATGGTTTTATTGGTCAGCAGAAGCTGATCGCAATTAAAAAGCATTTTGGAACCACCGATAAAAAGTACCTGTATCTTTCAGGCTGGATGATCGCGGCTCTGCGTTCAGAGTTTGGCCCGCTTCCCGATCAGTCAATGCATGAGAAAACATCGGTGCCCAGCCTTATTGAAGAGCTATACACCTTTTTGCGACAGGCAGACGCCCGCGAGATGGGTGGGCTTTTTCGGGCTCTCGATGCTGCGCGAGCCGCTGGAAATGATGTGGAAGTGCAGGGCATCACTAAGCAAATCGAAGAGTTTCAAACCCATGTTGTGCCAATCATCGCCGATATAGACGCCGGTTTTGGTAATGAGGAAGCCACCTATCTTTTGGCTAAAAGCATGATTGAGGCAGGTGCTTGTGCCATCCAGATCGAGAACCAAGTTTCTGATGAAAAGCAGTGTGGGCACCAAGACGGCAAAGTTACCGTACCCCACGCCGATTTTCTGGCTAAGATCCGCGCTGTGCGCTACGCCTTTTTAGAGTTGGGCGTCGAAAATGGCATTATCGTGGCGAGAACCGATTCGCTGGGCGCAGGTCTGACCAAGCAAATCGCAGTCACAGACGCCCCTGGGGACCTCGGTGACAAGTACAACAGTTTCCTAGACGGTGATTACATCGATTCAGCCGACGACATTGCCAACGGTGACGTTGTTGTTAAGGCCAATGGCAAACTATTGAAGCCTGCAAGACTGGCATCAGGTTTGTTTCAGTTTAAGAAAGGCTCTGGGGTAGATCGCGTGGTCCTCGATTGTATTACTTCGCTGCAAAATGGCGCCGACCTTATCTGGATTGAAACTGAGAAGCCCCACGTGGGTCAGATCGCCAGTATGGTGAATCGCATCAGGGAAGCCGTACCCAACGCTAAGTTGGTTTATAACAACAGCCCAAGCTTTAACTGGACTCTCAGCTTCCGTCAGCAGGTATTTGATGCGTGGTCTGAAGCGGGTCAAGACATGGCTGCCTACGACCGTGATGCCCTCATGGGTGCCGAATACGATGGAACTGAATTAGCGACTGAAGCTGATGCGCGTATTCAGTCTTTTCAAGCTGACGGCGCTCGGGAAGCAGGGATTTTCCACCACCTGATTACACTGCCCACTTACCATACCGCGGCTCTTTCAACCGACAACTTGGCTAAGGAGTACTTCGGCGAAGCCGGTATGCTGGGTTACGTCGCGGGGGTTCAGCGCAAGGAGCTTCGTCAGGGTATCGCCTGTGTTAAGCACCAAAACATGGCGGGTTCTGACATGGGTGACGACCATAAAGAATACTTCTCTGGTGACGCTGCGCTCAAGGCAGGTGGTGCGGATAACACCATGAACCAATTTGGTTAAGTGCGATTGTTTAGGTAAAAAAAAGCCCCCGTTCCAAAGGAGCGGGGGCTTTTTTTGTGGCGCTATCGATGGGTTTAGGGTTGCTGCGCTACCGTTGGTTCAATTTCGCTCGAGGGTGTATTAGGCCTCATGCCGTTCTCCAGACCACACTCATTGGCAAGGTAGTTCAGGATTGAGGTGTAGAGCAATGTTTTATGATCGTAAAACAGTGTGTTGGAGAAGTGATCAGCGCCCTCCAACTCAACGTAGGTGTGTTGCTTTTCGGCGTCCCCAAGCTTGGCCAAGTACTTCTCCGCGTGATCAACCGGCACGCGCTGATCAACGTCGCCATGAATTAAAAGCACGGGCACGTTCACCTTATCAACTTCCTCTAGGGGCGAAATGCTGTCATCCCACATCGCGAGCTGCTCGAGCTTACTCGATCCTCTGAGGCGATACCGGTAATAATCAACCTGCATTTGCGGGTCCGAGACAGCGGCGCCAGCAATGACACATTGATAGGCGTTAGGGCTGCGTGAAGCCGCTACCAGGGCGGCGTAACCACCATAAGACCAGCCAAACATGGCCACATTCTCGGCTTCGGCTAGTCCTTCCTCAACGAGGTATATGACGCCATCATCCTTGTCGTCTTGCATTAAGTAGCCGCCTTGGCCTCCGTTCATAAAGGCTGCCTGGTAGAAAGCTTGACCATATCCTCTAGACCCACGGTATTGCGGTTGCAGCACCATATAGCCGTGATTCGCGAGGAGTTGTGCCCACTCGTCGAAGACAACCACCTCTCTTACGAACGGGCCTCCATGGGGTAACACGACCAAGGGAAAGGGCGGCTTGCCATTGGGTACCGTTAGGTAGCCTGGAATAGGCGTCTTATCCCTGGCCGGGTAGGTAATAAACCTCACGTCAGCCAGATCTGCGGAAGCAAAGTAAGGTCGCTCACCTCCCACAATTTGCAGTTTGCCTTTATGGAAAAGGTAATGGGTGCCGGGGTCTCTAGGGGCTGCGTTGCGCAACGTTAACGACGAGCCATCTTTTGATCGACTGGTAATTCGCAGGGCGTCAGCATTGGGTATTGCGGCCATCAGTTGTTGATGCAGGGCCGCCTCAGAGGCGTCGAAAAACTCAATCTCTATCTTGGCACCACAGTGAACGGCACCTGTGATTTCTCGGTAATGGGTCCAGCGGTTGCTGTGATAACGCACTCCGCAGATATCGTTGTCTCGCCTCTGATACAGCAACTCAGCGTACTTACGCGTCTTGGGATCAAATGACCACAGTCCCGTCGTGTCGCTGCCATTATTGGCTTCGACAATAAAGTTTCCGGGTAGGCTAGGGTCTTTCCCCCAAACCTGGAAGCTGTCGTAGGAGTCCTCGTGCTGCCGGTGGAATTCGACCCAGTCATCACTCGAGGCTTCGCGGTAATACCAAATGAATTCGCCTTCCTGTAGGTCGAAGCCCCTTGCAAGAATGGGGTTGCCCGCGCCGTCAAAGTCGATATTTCCTAATGAAATCTTGCCGCGTATCACGAGTTTTTTAGACTCGCGTTTTAGGTCGTATTCCCAATAAGCTCTGGGGCGAAAAGCCGCTTCTAAACGTTGCCCTACGTCTCGATTTCCGCCTTCAGAAAAAGAGATCATGATTTTTCCGGGCTTTTCTGGCAGAACACTGACGATGCTAGGGTCGCGCTCTTCAATGACTTCAATGGCCTTCTCCCCGACATCTACTAGGGCAATGCGGGTTTCATAAACGCCGCGATTGAAGCCTTCAACCTGGTCACGTACTTTTTGACGGGCTCGAAAAACAAAATTGTCGTCGGATACCCAATCAAAGCTGATGATTTCCATGGGGTTGGCGTTGACCCGAAAGGGTTCGGCGCTGAGATCGTCGGTGTTGTAGATCTCGATGACCGGATTGGCTCCCTTACCGGAGACTTTTTTTAGCCCAAGGTAGCGCCCATCAGGTGATATTTGAATGTTGCTGATGGCGGCCCGGCGAGCCCATTGATCTATGGGGTAAGGAGTCGCTGTTGCCCAGTTGGACGAAAGAAGGGTAAGTGCAAGAATGGCAGTAAGAACACGAAGCATTGTGGTGTCCTGTGTCAATAGTTGAGTGAAATGCGGAGGCGCGCTTTCACGCGCCTCCAGCTACAGTTACAGGCTTTACCTCTGTAGGCCTTAGCTTCCGCCCATGCGATAAACGACGTCAAAGAATATGGTTCGACCCTGCAGGTCATAACCGTAGCCGATGGGCGTATTGGAGTAGGAGAGAACCTCACTACCGTCTACCGTGGGTGGTTCTTTGTCAAAAACGTTACGAATGCCTGCGCCTATGGTCCACGAATCAGCATCAAAAAAGAGTGATGTGCTGTGAAGCAGGTAGCTGCCAGCTTCGGCAAAATCCCGGCAAAGCACATCATTGGGTGGTCCAAAACAAGTTTCAGACGCACCGGCTACTGAATCGAAGGGGTCAACGCTTTCAGGGTCTTGGCCGACACTGTCGAGGTACCGAGTTTCCCAAGTTGCTGTCCAGCGGTCCCAGGTAAAGCGCAATGCGAGCTGGGCCTGCCACTCAGGGAAGCCCCATTCACCTTGGTAGGTTTCTCTATCAACGCTGTCATCAGGGTTTACAAACTCAGTTGAACGCTCTAGCAGCTTGCTTGCGGTTAAGTTAGCCCTGAAATCGATGGGCACGCCCACATTCAGTGTGTCTCCGAAGAAAATATTGTAGTCAATGCCCCGGGCTACTTCTTGGTCTCGGTTAATGAAACCCAAGTCCATTGAAGTAATTTGTGGGTTGGTAGGATCAGAGAGGTCTCTGGTGATTCGGTTACAAAAGACACTAGCGCCGTTGCCGGCTTCATCGCCATAGCAATCACTAATGATGAAGCCCGTTGAAGGCTCAATCACTGTGTTGGTGATGTCGATCTCGTAGTAGGTCATGCCCATTGAAAAATCAAACTTGTTGCTGAAGTCCTGCTCAAAAGCAAAGCCCACGGTCCACGACTCAGACTCTTCAGGATCCAGCTCGAGGGAGCCGCCCTGAGAGACTTCGACACTAAAGGTATTGAAGCCGCCGTTGTCCGCAATTGTAGGATCCACGCCGGTAGCGACACAGTTAGCCAGAATCTGGGGATCGCGCTTGTCATTTTCAGGAATGTAGGCGCCTGTCAATTCGTCAAATGCACCGTCAGGAATGTAACAAGGGTCGGCAACATTGGTGAATCCAGTAGATCCGGCCAGGAACAACTCTCGGAGGTTGGGGGCACGAAACGCGGTACCCCAAGTGCCGCGAATTAAGAGGGGCTCGACAGGGCGCCAGCCAATCTTGACGGACTCTGTCGTGTTGGTTCCGTAGTACTCGTCATCGGTGATTCGTCCGGAAAGGTTCACGCTGAGTTCTGTGGCGAGAGGCTTGTTGGCAAGTAGAGGAATCTCCATTTCCGCGAAAACTTCGTTGACCTGACGGTCACCCTGTGCACCTTTGTCGCTAAAGAAACCCCAGAAGAGGCCTTCGGCCGCTACGGCATCGGGGTTAGAGCTGATGTCGTCGAAACGGACCTCTGCACCCAAGCCTAAAGCAATTTCACCAGCGGGCAGCTCAAAGATGTCGCCAGTGACATAGGCTGATGCCACGATTTGCTCGTACTCGGTGTCGAAAGTACGCGTGTCGAACAAGTAATTGCGTTCTGCCTGTGAGCCAAAGTCACCAACGACTTCACCGATGGGGTACAGCGAGGGTGCATACATGTTCACAGGAACACAGCCCGCTGTGGCGTCGGCGCGAAGCGCAGCACCTAAGTCATTTTCGCAGGGTGTCGATGTGGAAGAGTAATAACCCAACGAATAGTTCAGTCGGTCTTCTCGGACGCCATAGCGCTTTGATGTTCCCTCAGACAGCGAGTAGCTGACATAGGCGTCGAAACTCCAGTCCTCGACGGAACCAAAATTCATGAAGGGAATATCACCGCTGATGCCGGCGACGAAGCGCATCTGCGACTGCTCCACCTCAGTGATATTACGGTCGCCACGAACAGAAACGATCGGGATTGTGGGCACGGGCCCTAAAGCGCCCGGGTACAAGTTTACAATCCCGAAGTCACGAAATTGCGCTGGGGTTAAACCAAATTGATTGGCGATGCCTGCGGCAATAGAGGGGTTATCGAGATAGGCTCCCATTGCTAACCCGCAATCGACACCGTCGGGTTGATTGGGGTTACATAGGTTGTAAGGGTTGTTCGCGGGCACCTCTGGAAACAGCTGGCCCTCGCCTGACTTTGAATCGATCTCGAGGTACGAGTAGTTGGCCTCGAAGTAGGGGGTTAGGTTGGCTTCGCCCTCAAACGTGTATTCACCATAGGCCATCACGTTATAACGCGTCGATGCGGGAAACAGGTCCGCAGCTAAAGAGGCGGGTTTGCCGTTCAAATCGTAGTCGTACAGGTTGATATCACCAACGCCATCACCATTGCCGTCGGCACCAAGACCTGTGTAGGGGTCCCCTGACTCAGAAAAGTTACCCCAACCTCCGTTAGAGTAACCGGGCGTGTAATAAATACTGCCGGCGTCGATCGACGGAATAAAGGTTCTCGCCGCTACACTGCCGAAGGAGCAATTACCGTAGCTGGGGTAACCGATGGAACTGTAGTATTCATCTTGGGTACGAATCGTACCGTTCTCATCGATCTCCACGTTGCTTTCGCAGTCACTGGTCCAATCGCGGTCTGCCAGAGCGGCCTTGGTGCTGTCGACGTATTCAGCGCCAATACCAAAAACGCCACGGTCGGTGT
>ERZ1046568.879-NODE-879-length-23075-cov-39.098219_pt1 | contig 23075 bp, 16 predicted proteins | sample MGYA00383092_ERZ1046568 | MGnify/ENA primary metagenome ERZ1046568 (study PRJEB29581, sample SAMEA5548362) | metagenome | biome: marine; feature: coastal; material: water | depth 1 m | study: Short-term variability in the microbial, nano- and picoplankton... | reverse complement strand
TCAGAAACTTATTTGTAAAGGGTTTGGTACTTTACTAATTTAAACTGTTCTTTGTGTGATAAATTATGAGCTTGGTTCGTCTAAATATAAAGGGGATTTCTTATAGTCAGACTCAAAGCGGTGCTTACGCTTTGATTTTGAGTGAAGTTGATGGCAAGCGAAAGCTGCCTATTGTTATAGGTGCGTTCGAGGCCCAGTCCATAGCTATTGCACTAGAAAAAGAAATTGAACCACCAAGACCTTTAACACACGATTTGTTCAAAAGTTTTTCTGATCGTTTTGATATTATTGTAAAACAAGTAATCATTCATAAACTCATTGATGGCGTCTTCTATGCATCTTTAGTGTGTGAACGTAATGAAGTTGAAGAGATTATTGATGCTAGAACCAGTGATGCAATTGCACTTGCATTGCGCTTTGCAGCTCCAATATTCACTTACAAAACTATTTTAGAAAAAGCAGGGATTGTTCTAAAAAATGACTCTGAAAAACAAGAAAATGATTTGTCATCCAGCAATGATCCGATATTTGATGATTTAAAATTTGAAAAAGAAAAAGTAGAATCAAATAAAGACAGCTACGACACTAAAACTATTGATCAATTACACCAATTATTAACAAAGGCAGTAGCTGATGAAGACTATGAAGTAGCAGCTAAAATAAGAGATGAAATCTCAAAAAGATAACAACAATCAGCATGAAAAAACTAATCTTAATTCTATTTGTCTTGTTTGCAAACATCAAATCATTTGCAACACAAGAAATTAGCTCCAATATTATTTCCAATCAGGGGTTTACTTTAAATAGTTTTCTTAGGGGGCTTTTAGGAATGTTTGTTTTAATTTTAATTTCATACTTATTAAGTGCCAACAAAAAAGCTATTAACTGGAGAACTGTTTTTTTTGGACTTGGAGCTCAAATATTTTTAGCAGTTGGTGTTCTTAAAGTATCATTTGTTCAAAACTTTTTTGAGTGGGTTGGAAGTTTATTCATTGCTGTACTAGACTTTACTCTAGAGGGAACCAAGTTCTTATTTGCTTCGTTTTCAACAGGTGAGATAGAAGCACCTCTTGTTACATTTGCTATTTCAATTCTACCAACGGTTATTTTCTTTTCTGCACTTACGTCTGTATTGTTTTACCTAGGAATTATACAGCGAATTGTAAAAGGAATGGCCTGGCTACTTAGTAAACTATTACAAGTTTCGGGAGCAGAAAGTTTAAGCGTTGCAGGAAATATATTTTTAGGACAAACCGAATCTCCACTGATGATCAAAGCGTACTTAGAAAAAATGAATCGCTCAGAAATTTTGCTAGTAATGATTGGAGGAATGGCAACTGTTGCTGGAGGAGTTTTAGCAGCCTACATAGGATTTCTTGGCGGAGATGATGAGGTACTACGACTTTATTATGCCAAACATTTATTAACAGCATCTGTAATGGCTGCTCCTGGTGCTATTGTAATTTCAAAAATGCTATATCCACAAGTGGAAGCCATTGACAATGAAATTAGTATTTCACAAGAAAAAATCGGATCAAACATATTAGAGTCTATAGCCAACGGGACTACAGAAGGGTTGAAATTAGCACTAAATATTGGAGCTATGCTACTTGTTTTTTTGGCCTTTATTGCCATGGTTAACGGAGTTATGGACTGGATTGGTGACTGGACCACACTTAACGAGTGGGTAAAATCGAACACATCGTATGAAGCTTTTTCACTTGAACTTGTTCTCGGATATGCTTTTGCCCCTCTAATGTGGCTCATTGGGATAGCCAAAGAAGATATAGCTCTGATGGGACAACTGTTAGGTATTAAATTAGCAGCGAGTGAATTTGTTGGATATATCCAATTAGCAGAACTAAAAAACCCACTAAACATTCTTCATTTAAAATACGAAAAATCAATAATAATGGCTACCTACATGCTTTGTGGATTTGCTAATTTTGCATCAATAGGAATTCAAATAGGCGGAATTGGATCTTTAGCACCCGGACAGCGCAAAACTCTCTCCGAATTTGGAATTAAGGCTCTTATTGGAGGAACAATTGCATCCCTTTTATCAGCTACAATTGCAGGGGCAATAATTGGTTAAATAGTTAATAACTTTTGAAATTATTTAAAGCTTCGATTTCTTTAATATTGGAGCTTTTTTTATTTTTAATGCGAAGAAAATTATCACTATAATGAAGCAATATTTAGACCTTGTGTCGCATGTCTTGGAAAATGGAAATGAAAAAGGAGACCGCACAGGTACCGGTACTAAAAGTGTTTTTGGATACCAAATGCGATTTGACCTCAGCAAAGGTTTTCCTATGGTGACTACAAAAAAACTTCATCTGAAGTCTATTATTCATGAACTCCTCTGGTTTTTAAAAGGGAACACAAATATCAATTACTTAACCGAAAATGGAGTAAAAATTTGGAACGCCTGGGCAGATGAAAATGGAGACCTAGGGCCTGTTTATGGACATCAGTGGCGTAACTGGAACAGTGATGAAATAGACCAAATTACTGAAGTTATTGAAACCTTGAAAACAAATCCAAATAGCCGTAGAATGTTAGTTTCCGCGTGGAACCCATCAGTACTTCCAGACACCTCAAAATCATTTAGTGAAAATGTGAAAAATAACAAGGCTGCACTCCCACCTTGTCATGCATTTTTTCAGTTTTATGTCAATGACGGAAAACTATCGTGTCAGCTTTACCAACGAAGTGCGGATGTCTTTTTGGGTGTCCCCTTTAATATTGCCTCATACGCACTATTCACTTTAATGGTTGCTCAAGTATGTGGCTATGAAGCTGGAGAGTTTATTCATACATTTGGAGATGCACATATATATAGCAATCACGTAGAGCAATTAAAGACACAACTTTCCAGAGACCCTCTTCCACTTCCAAAAATGAAATTAAATCCTGACATAAAAAATATTTTTGACTTTACATTTGAAGACTTTAATTTAGAAGACTACAATCCACATCCACACATTAAAGGGGCAGTTGCTGTATAATTTAATACTTACTTTTTATTTAAATCTTACTTTATTGAAAACAACAAGCCAAACAAATAATCTAACTCTAATTGTCGCAGTTTCAGAAAATAATGTGATTGGAAAAGATAACGACTTGGTTTGGCGACTTAGAAATGATCTGAAACGATTTAAAGAATTAACCTCTGGTCATTGTATAATTATGGGGCGAAAAACTTTCGAAAGTTTTCCAAATCCATTGCCAAATAGAACACATATTGTTATTACGCGACAACCAAATTACAAAGTACCAGAAGGAGTTATCGTTGTGAATTCACTAGAGGATGCTATTGAGGCCTCCAAACAAGACTTAAATCCGTTTATTATTGGTGGTGGAGAAATTTATAAACAAGCACTAAATTTTGTAAATCTAATTGAGCTTACTAAAGTGCATCATACTTTTGAGGGAGATGTTTTTTTTCCTGAAATTGATGACAAATATTGGGAAGAGTCAAAGACTGTGTATAACGATAAGGATGAAATTCACCAATACCCTTTTTCATTTATAACTTACAAAAAACGCTAACTAATTATAATTAGATAAAACTACTACAAATGAAAGCATATATATTTCCAGGGCAGGGCGCTCAGTTTTCAGGGATGGGCTTGTCTCTATATGAAACCTCAACACTTGCAAGATCTCTATTTGAGCAGGCTAATGAAATTTTAGGATTTAATATTACTAAAATAATGTTTGAGGGAAGTGTTGAAGATTTAAAACAGACTAAAGTCACACAGCCTGCAATATTTCTACATTCGGTGATTCTAGCAAAGAGTTTGGAAGATCGTTTTCGACCTGATATGGTCGCAGGGCATTCTCTTGGCGAATTTTCTGCTCTTGTCGCAAATAAAACTCTAAAATTTGAAGATGGCCTTAAGCTTGTCTCGCAACGAGCACAAGCAATGCAAAAGGCTTGTGACTCTAGTAATGGGACCATGGCGGCAGTATTGGGTCTAGAAAATAAAATTGTTGAGCAAACATGTAACTCCATCAACGGAATTGTGGTAGCTGCAAATTATAATTGTCCAGGGCAGCTAGTAATTTCGGGGGGTGTTGATGCCATTCAAAAAGCATGTGAACAGCTTAAAGAAAAAGGAGCTCGTCGAGCACTTGTACTCCCAGTAGGTGGAGCTTTTCATTCTCCATTAATGGCTCCTGCAAGAGAACAACTCTCAGCAGCTATAGAAAACACCCAATTCCGTACTCCATGTTGCCCCATATATCAAAATGTAATAGCCTCACCTGTTTTAAATGAGTCTGAAATTAAAAATAATTTAATTTCACAGCTTACTGCACCTGTTAAATGGGCCCAATCTGTCCAACAAATGATTGATGATGGTGGAACTGAATTTATTGAAGTTGGACCTGGAAATGTCCTCCAGGGTCTGGTTAGAAAAATAAACCGGGAGGTGGAAACAAAAGCAGCAACAATCGAAAATTTAAGTTAATGAACAAAAGAACCTTATTAATCCTAGTCCTAGTTATTTTGAATATCGGATTAGATCAATTTTCAAAATTTCAAGTACGAGAAAGAGTAGTTCCAGGATCAAGAACAGAAATTATTGGAAAGCAACTGCAATTGATGAATGTTGAAAACTCAGGAGCTTTCTTGAGCATGGGGAGTGATTCCAACCCAACTGTTAAACTTATTTTTCTACTAATTGTTCCAGTAATTGTTTTAGGTATTGTACTGTATTATGTAATAACTGACAAAACACTTGACAAAAAATCAATTATAGGGTTTAGTTGTATTGCCGGAGGAGGAATTGCTAACGTTTATGACCGACTCTTGTATGGTTCAGTAACTGATTTTCTTTATATGGACTTTGGAGGAGTTTTTAAGACCGGTGTTTTTAACACAGCTGATATGTCAGTTACATCTGGAATGATTTTGCTACTTATGTCATCATTTATAAAGAGACCCTCAAAAAAAAAAAATAACTAACCTTTATTTAGAAAACCAATTACAGTTGAAGTAATAAAATTAATCTGATCATCTTCTAATTCAGTATGCATTGGTAATGAAATGACCTGATTGATTAAAGTGTTTGTAACTTTAAAATCTGCATCATTATAACGATCATCCATATATGCTTTTTGTTTGTGTAATGGTATCGGATAATATACCCCACATGGTATTCCCTTTTCTTGTAAATGAGTAACAAGCGCATCTCTATCAGCACCTTGTATTTTAATTGTGTATTGATGAAACACATGGCAGTCGCATTTGTCACATATCGACTTACAGCCATTACCGGCTTTTGGAATAATTATATTTGGGTGATTTGTAAAAGCTGCATTGTACTTTCTAGCCGCTGATTGACGCGCCTTATTGTATTGATCTAATTTAGGAAGCTTAGCATCCAGAACAGCCGCTTGTATAGAATCTAATCTTGAGTTTACTCCTACAACATCGTGATGGTAACGCTTATACATCCCGTGATTAACAATCCCTCTAATGCGATGTGCTAACTTGTCATCATTAGTGAAAATAGCACCTCCGTCTCCGTAGCAGCCAAGGTTTTTGGAAGGAAAAAAAGAGGTCGACGCTACGTGTCCAATCGTACCTGCCTTGGACTTCCTACCATCATTATAAGAATAACTAGCCCCTATAGCTTGTGCGTTATCTTCTATAACAAATAAATCATGGTCGTTTGCCAATTCCATAATAGACTCCATATTAGCACACTGTCCAAAGAGATGAACTGGTACAATTGCTTTTGTTTTTGGAGTAATAGCTCTCTTTATCGCTTCAACATCAATATTAAATTTGTCAGAGTCAACATCAACCAAAACAGGCGTGAGTCCCAATAAAGCAATCACTTCAACGGTTGCAGCAAAAGTGAAATCTGCAGTAATAACTTCATCTCCAGGCTTAAGTCCTAATCCCATCATAGCGATCTGCAATGCATCAGTTCCATTTGCACATGGAATTACATGCTTAACCTCTAAATAAGCCTCTAAGCTTTCTTGAAACTCCTTGACCTTAGGTCCATTAATAAATGATGCATTATCAATAACCTCTTGGATTGAGGAGTCTACAACTGTCTTTATGGAGGAATATTGGCCTTTGAGATCAACCATTTGAATTTTTTTCATTTCTCTAATTTTGAATTTAAAGTGATAAATTTCAAGATCAACAAAAATACAAAATTAACGATGCTTAGTCATAAAATTGATATAAAGAATGTACTTTTGCTTTAAATATTAGCTTTTGAGTCTTTTCTATAACATAATAACTGAACTTGTATCTTTTTTTGTTTTTCTCTTTGGGGGTTTTCACAAAAAGCTTCAACTTGGTCAAAAAGGACGCAAAGAAAGTTTACTAATTTTAAAGAAAAACATTCAGCCCAATGATAAGATTGTTTGGCTTCATTGTGCTTCACTTGGTGAATATGAGCAAGGACTTCCAGTTTTTCAATCGCTTAAACTACAGTTTAAAGACCATAAGTTTGTGCTCACCTTTTTCTCACCCTCCGGATATGAGGTTCGAAAAGAAAACCCAATTACAGATCTAGTAGTTTACCTTCCTTTAGATAAGAACAATAATGTTAGTACATTTCTTGATATTCTAAATCCTAGACTAGTGGTCTTTGTGAAATATGACCTCTGGCCCAATTACTTACAAGAATTAAAACGCCGACAGATAACTACAGTACTGATATCAGCTTTATTTAGACCATCGCAAACTTATTTTAAAAATTATGGAAGCTGGTTTAGAAAATTACTTTTTTCGTTTGACTACATTTTTACCCAAAATTTAGAGTCTCTAAAATTATTAAATTCAATTGGCTTTACTAATGTAAGTGTCGCTGGAGACACTAGATTTGACCGAGTCTCTAATCAACTTGATATAGATAATAAACTAGATTTTATAGCTAAATTTAAAAACACAAAGACTTGTGTTGTAGCAGGAAGTTCCTGGCCGGAAGATGATAATTTGCTTGTTAACTATATTAACCAAACTAAGTTTCCTACTAAATTTATTATTGCCCCCCATAATATTAATACAAATCAGATTAATCTATTGGCTAAAAAAATTCAAAAGCCCACCGTTCTCTATTCTAAATACAAAAATGAAACTTTAGAAAACAAGTCTGTCTTTATTATAGATTGTGTAGGGATACTGAGTAAAATATATAATTATGCAGACATCGCTTATGTTGGTGGGGGAATGGGCAATTCAGGCTTACATAACACGTTAGAAGCCGCTACTTTCGGAGTCCCGATTGTGATTGGCAAAAATTATCAAAAATTTCCTGAAGCAAAAGATATGTTAGATAAAGGAGGTTTATTTAGTATTGAGAATCATGCAACTCTTCAAAACACATTAGATAATCTTGTAGAAAACCCAGAAATAAGAAAAAAGCTGGGTCGAATAAACAAGGATTATATTACCCATAACAAAGGAGCCTCAAAAATAATAATGGAAAAAATTAAAAAACTATGCTAATGTTTAAATTATTGAAACACTTTAACGTAATCAATAACGAAATCTTCAGGAAAAATAGCTTCATCAACCTCTGAACCTCCAAAATTTCCACCAACGGCTAAATTAAGAATTATGTAAAACGGCTTATCAAAAGGCCAAGTTGTATCATCTTTAATTTCCGGTGAAAATGTATACACCAACAAATTATCTATAAAAAACTGGATTTGGCTCGGACTCCAAATAGTTTTATAAATATGGAACCCATCCTCAATCGAATCTATTGTTGTACTTTTAGTGTTAAATGACTGACCAAAACTTTCAGGCGTATGTATTGTTGTATGGATCTTTCCTGGCTGCTTTCCAACGTATTCCATAATATCAATTTCGCCACAGGCAGGCCAAGTATTAGTATCTATATCGTGTCCTAACATCCATATTGCTGGCCACAAACCCTTTCCCTTTGGAAGTTGAGCTTTTACTTCAATCGTTCCATAGGTAAATTCAAATTTATCTTTAGTTGTAATCCTGCCAGAGTAATATTTATCGCCTTGTTTAGTGGCTGATATTACAAGTTGACTATTCACTGTAGCAACATTCTTTTTATTATATTCTTGCCACTCATTGTTACCCCAACCGCATAAAGTCGGACAACCATTACCAAGTTCATAGTTCCAGGTATTTAAGTTTAATGAATCCCCATTAAATTCATCAAGAAAAACTAGCGTTGGCCTTGAGGATTGTCTTTCTCCAAAAAAAGATAAACTAAGTGCTATTATTAGAACTCGAAAAATCATTTACAATGTAATTTGGGCTTGAAGATTCGCATTTGAGTCTCCTCCTACAAAAATTGTAAAGTCGCCTTTTTCAAAAATAAATTGACCATCATTATCATAAAACCCAAGTTCCTCTTCTGTAAGTGTGAATGAAATTTCCTTTGACTCACTTGGCTCCAGGGTAACTAACTCAAAGCCCTTTAACTCTCTTACTGGACGCGTAACACTGGCAAAATGATCTCGAATGTAAAGTTGCACTACTTCTTTACCCGTTTTTTGACCAGAATTTTTTAGCGTAATAGAAATATTTACTTTATTTCCAGATACTACTTCAACTTGAAGATTACTGTACTCAAATGAGGTGTAACTTAGTCCATAACCAAAGGGGTATAGTGGTGAGTTTTTCTCATCTTCATAATGTGACCAAAACACACCAGGTGCACCTGTTGGACGTCCTGTATTTTTATAATTGTAGTAAATAGGTGCTTGACCTACAGCTCTAGGGAAACTCATTGGTAATTTTCCACTTGGGTTATAATCCCCATAAAGAACTTGCGCAATAGCATTCCCGCTTTGAGTCCCCAATTGCCAAGCCTCCACAATAGCAGGTAAGTGCTGATGATGCCAATTTAACACCAAAGGTCTACCGTTATTGAGCACTAAAACAATATTTTTATTAACCTTGTATACTGCTTCTAATAACTCTTGCTGAACTCCTGGTAGTCCTAATTTGGTTCGACTACGACCCTCTCCGCTTTGGTATCCAATTTCCCCTAAAACCATAACAACAACATCAGCTGATCGAGCAGCCTGAATCGCTTGTGGAAACTCACTTTTGTCTGTGGTATTAATACGAATTTTGGCTGTAAAGGCAGTATAGCCAACATTTACGTCTGCCCCTTTAGCATAAACCAATTCATTTTCTTTATAAGCCTGCATTCCTTCAAGTACTGAAACAGCTGAATTGTCTTTGGCCGCGATCCTCCAATTTCCTAAAGGACTATTTTTATCTGATGCTAAAGCGCCAATTAAAGCAATTTTCTGTCCTTGTTTTTTCAAGGGTAATAATTGATTATCATTTTTTAAGAGAACTATTGACTTTTTAGCAACATCTAAAACAGCGTCATGAAAAGATTTTTGACCGATAACAACTTTTTCGCGGGTCTCATCACAGTACTTATAAGGGTTTTCGAAAAGTCCTAATTCAAATTTAACCTTTAAAATACGCTTTACAGCATCATCAATAAAAGACTCCTTAACTTTTCCTTCTCTAACTAAATCTGATAATTCTTTTACATACAAGTGTGACTCCATATCCATATCAGAGCCCGCGTTTGCTGCAATTTTAGCAGCCTCTTTACCATCTTTAGCAAGACCATGAGAAGTCATCTCGTCTATAGAACCCCAATCTGTAACCACAAATCCGTCAAACCCCCACTTTCCTTTCAATATATCTCTCTGTAAATATTTATTTCCTGTGGCAGGAATTCCGTTAAGTACATTAAAGGCGTTCATAAAAGTTCTTACGCCCGCTTCAACAGTTGCTTGAAAAGGTGGGAAAATCATATTATTTAAAGTAGATGTCCCTACATCAACTGTATTATATTCTCTTCCAGACTCAGAGAAACCATAACCTGCAAAATGTTTTGCGCAAGCAGCAATCGTGGTATGGGCTGATAAATCTGTGCCTTGAAATCCAAGAACACGAGCCTTGGCTATTTTTGCCCCTAAATAAGGATCCTCTCCAGCTCCCTCCATTACACGTCCCCATCTTGCATCCCGTGTAATATCAACCATAGGGGCAAAAGTCCAATTGATCCCTGCAGCTGCGGCTTCCTCAGCAGCAACTTCAGATGATTTTCTTATCGCTTCTAAGTCCCAGCTTGCAGACTCTGCTAGAGGGATTGGGCTAATAGTTTCGTACCCATGTATTACATCAAAACCAATGATTAAGGGAATTCCTAAACGTGATTCTTCTACTGCAATTTTTTGAACACCTCGCACATTTTCGACTCCTCTGACATTAAGCATCGATCCTACATAGCCTTTTCTAAGGTGTTCATACTTTTCAGCAGCATCACCTGACTTAGGAGCTGGACCAGTAAGATCCCAAAAACCAACATACTGATTCATTTGACCAACTTTCTCTTCAAGCGTCATTCGCCCAAGCAACTCATTCACTTTATCATCAATATCTTTGATAGAAGATACTTTGGAACTAATCGATAAAGTTGAATTAGAATTACTGCAGGAAATTAAGCTAAGAAAAACGCCAAATAGAACAATATTTAGTTTTAATACTTTCATATTACTGATAAACTCTAATATAATCAACTAGCATGGAGTCTGTGGTGAAATTGGGATCAATTGCTCCTCCATTGGTTCCACCCATCGCGACATTGAATATGAAAAAGAAATTAGCGTCAAAAGGCATTGCATCGTTTGTGTTCATTGAGTAAAACTGAACGTCATCTAATAAAGCTTTAACACTAGAGTCTGTCCATATTAAAGAATACACATGAAACTCAGTTGGAGTACTAAGATCTACCGGCAGTCCATAACTAGCAGTGTTACCATTATTGTTCCAATGGCAAGTTGACTGAACATAAGATTTATCTTCAAATTGCTCCATAATATCAATTTCTCCACAGTAAGGCCAACCAACAGAACTATAATTAGCTCCCAGCATCCAAAGAGCAGGCCAAGTACCAGCAACTGAAGGTAATTTAGCACGAATATCAACACGACCATATTTAAAGTCAAATTTATTTTTTGTTGTAATTCTGGCAGAAGTAAAAGTATTGTTAGATCCTTTAATTACCTTAATATTTAAAATACCATTTTCTTTATAAACGTTATTAATACTGTTAGTGTACGTTTGAACCTCTTGATTTCCCCAGCCGCCGCCGCCAGTTTCGTAATTCCAATTATTAGTATTAATTGTTCCACTTCCATCAAATTCATCTGACCAAACTAGGCCATCATTGTTTCCTCCTCCACCTCCGCCAGAGCCTTCCTCTACGTATATGGTTATGTTTTGAATTTTACTAATACGCTCGTTAGTACTAGAGTAAGCATAAATAGTCACTGGAAATTGGTTTGTTCCCTCTGAATAAACTGTGTATGAAAAGTTCCCGGTAGTGTTTTCAACCTCATCTGCACTATCAACTTTAAAGCCATAACTAACAGCGTTATCTGCAGTAGCTGTAAGATTGAAAATTCCAGACCCATCACCATCGGGGTTTTCTGAGGTTTGCCCTTGAATATCCAATATGACTACTAAATTTGAAGGCAAGTTAGTTTGACTTCCACCACCTCCACCAGCTGGTGGTGTACTAGAACCATCATTTTCTGAAGAACAGCTAACGGTCAATAATATTAAAAAAAGTAACTTAATATTTCTCATTGAAACAAATTTAAAGTTTATACAAAAAAGAGGCAAAAATTTTGCCTCTTTTTAGATAAATTTTCTTGAACATACTATTCTGCTACTAGAATCATCCACCAAGTGAACTCACCAGCTCCATCTATTGTTCTAAGATATAATTCATTTTCATTGTAATCGTACAACTCATAAGTATGATCACCACCAGTGTAATAAGTGAAAAATGCATTATTTGTTAATTTAATTGATAACTGTCCTGGGTCTATAATGTTCCAGTTTTCGGTGTAATCAGCATACTCATAATTTAATATGTCTGCACCATCTTGACCTCCGGTTCCATTATCTCCTAAATCAGCAAAAACTTGAGCAGTTCTACCAAATATAGTTCCATTAGTAACATGGTTGATAGTCCCGTCTGAGTTAAAAGTCCATCGATCGTCATAGGTTCCAGTACCAACTTTGTCTTCAGGACCAGCTCCGTACCATTCGCAAGGAATTAAACCTCCTACAGGACCTAGACCAAAGTGACCTCCTGTTTCAGATTTAACTCTCCAAGTTTTTGAGCTACCGCCTGTTAAAGCTAAAACTAGCTCTGCTGGAGGTGTGTAAGTAGCGAGTACTTCAATTGATAAAGTCGTTGAAGTAGGGCTTCCAGCAGTACCGTATGCAACAACCGTTACATCATAGTTATTTATTCCAACACTATAAAATGTTTTCTCTATAACTCCTGAAGCTACCATTTCCTCAGCTCCGTTAAATATAAATTTATATGAAATAGCATCATTTGCTGTAGCCACGAAATTTACAACTCCACTACCATCTCCATTTGGGTTATTAGCATCGCTACCAACGATATCAACCGAGATCTCTAGGTTAGTAGGCGAAGTAACATCGCCAAATTCATAAGTGTCTTCCTCACATGCGGTAAAAAGCACTAAGGATAGGCATAAACTGATAAAATATTTTATGTTTTTCATATTATTAATTTTAAAATTGACTTAATTTTATTTAAACTTAATTAAGGAATAATGAGACATTATCTATATAAACTTCCCCTGTAGCTGCTCCTAAATCAAATAACACTCTACCTTCTGTTGATCCGAATCCAATAGATTCGAAAGTGTAGCTAAAAGTTGTTACAGTGGGAGAAATCTCAGCAGTTTCAGTCACATTATCCCATGGTGCAGCACTCAGCCCTATACCTGCTAATATCGGTCTATTTGTGTTTGACGCTGCATCAAATGTTAGAGTATAAGTTCCACCTGAAACTAGTTCAACTATTTGACTTGTATTAACTTCCCATGGATTGCCTGCATTTTCAACATTTACATAATAAAAAGTATTTCCATCGGCATCAGTTGCTACTGGTGCAGCACTTGCAGGATCTACTCCAACAAGCCACGCTTCACTCCCATTTTGAAAATCACCATTAGTTAATAATCCGTCATCAAAACCTTGTGGTGGTCCGTCCCCTAAGTACAGAGCCACATTATCAAGATTTACTTCACCAACTGCGGCACCCAAGTCAAATAAAACTCGTCCTTGTGGATCTCCAAAACCAATAGCCTCAAAAGTATAACTGTAAGTTGTTCTCGTTGGCGTGATATCTACTGTTTCTGCAACATTCGACCATGGTGCTCCACTTAATCCAATACCAGCTAAAATTGGTCTATTTACATCAGACCAAGCATCAAACATAAGTGTATAAGTTTCACCGTTTATTAGCTCTACAAATTGACTTGTGTTAACTTCCCACGGATTGCCAGCGTTAGTTACATTGAAAGAATAATATTGATTTCCATCAGCACCAGTTACAACAGGTGCTGCACTACCAGGGTCAACTCCTACGAGCCAAGCTTCGCTACCATTTTCAAAATCTCCGTTAGTCAATAGTCCATCATCAAATGCTCCAGTGTTTGATGATTCTTTATAAAAATAAATATTATCAATAAATACAGTACCAGCTGCCCATGGCGTTCCAACAAACTTTAATTGAAATATACTGTTAACGACCTGTCCTAAGTCAGTGTATGCACTAACAGGGATATCTATACTAGTCCAATTATTTGCTGATAAGCTAGTAACAATAGGAGTTTCTGTGGAAGCCCCATCTGCTCCATTGATTAGAGAAGTTTCTATATCAGTAACAGCATCGGCTGTCCATACATCTAAGTGAAGGTATTCCATTGTTGAAACATCAACAGAAGTACCATCAGCTAAAGAAATTCCTTGGTAGCTTAAATTTACGTATTGTAACATTTCATCACCAGCTAAATCAAACATGTTCCATCCACTTCCTTGTCCTCCTTGACCCCAATCTGGGAAATAATTTGTTCCAGGGAGATCGCTGTAAACAGAACTAAATATTGAAATAACATCCTCATCGGCTCTTGACGGAGGTGTAGGTGCTGAAGCGACAGGAGCTTCTATTGCAGTAACTTCAAAGTCTTCAGTATAGACTGTTGTTTCGATTGCTGCTCCCATAACCTCTACTGTAATCGTATAAGTTCCCGGTGCTGTAAAATCTATAACTACAGTGTCACCAATATTTCCAGTTGCTGGAGACGGAGTCTCTTCTGTAGTTCCTGGTGCTGTAACATCAAAACTTACGGCGAAATCAGCTGAAGCTGTAACATTTACGCGTTTAGATATTGCAGAATCGTTTTCGATAACAACCTCTAAATTTGAAGGCGCTTGGAATGAAACAACTAGTTCTTGTTCAAGAGTTGTTTCTAATCCAGTAACTCCATACGCAACCGCAGTCACGGTATATGTACCTTCAACATATGTGTGAGTCGCACTCTGGCCATTAGTAAAGTTTACTGGATCTGAAGTGTCATCTCCGAAATGAATATCAAACTCCACTGCTCCTTGAGCAGTCGGAGTGATTGAAACAAGACCTGTATTATCTTGAGTTACTTGAAAAAGCATTGCTAGTTCAGAAGGAGCTTCAACGCTAGTACTAAAGTTTATGTCTTTTTGGTCGTCTGAACATGTAGTTAATGCTAAAAGAACAACAGAAAGACTAAATAAATATTTAAGTATTTTCATAATAGTATTTTTTAATAGTTTGGATTTTGACTCCAGTTTCCGTTTGAAAATTGAATTTCTTGGATTGGAATTGGAAATAATTCATGTTTACCAGCTTGGAAGCCATCAATTTCAGATGCTGCTTGTCCGGTTCTTACAAGGTCAAAGAAACGATGTCCTTCTCCTACTAACTCTACATGTCTCTCGTGATAGATTGCATCTGTTAGTTCTGAACCAGAAGCAGATATGTTGTTAGAATCGCCTCCGAAAGCTCGAGCGCGCACCATGTTTAAGTAAGATTGTGCTTTTGCGTCATCAATACTTCCTCTGTTATTCGCTTCGGCTGCCATTAGCAATACATCTGCAAAACGAATTGATCGGTAATTATTTGGATTTGTCAAGTTTTGATCGCCAATGTTCTGATCACCTTGGCGAGGAATATACTTTCTGTTATAATAACCTGTGTGCTCATATCCAAGTCCATAAGTAGCTCCTGTTTGTTCAGCCCATGCTTCGATATCAAGTACAGAAACCTCTTTTCTTGAATCTCCATCTTCAAAGCTGTCTACAGTTTCTTGAGTAGGTACATTAAAACTATATCCAGAATCATAAGTAGGTCCTGTGTGGTTTCTAATCCCGTTGAATCCTACAGCTACATTACCTTCGCTACACTGCAGACAACCAAAACCAGCACCTTCGGCATCGGTGTACTGAACCTCAAACACAGACTCTACATTATTTTCTCCTTCGTTTTCAAACATTGTTTCATAGCTAGTAGCTAATTGGTAAGGTCCGTTGTTAATAACGTTGTCTAAAATAGTAGCAGCTTCGCTAAATTTGTCTTGATATAGGTAAGCTTTTCCAAGTAAAGCTTCTGCAGCACCTTTAGTAACACGTCCAACTTGTGGAGCAATATACTCTAGGTTGTTAACTGCAAAAATTAAATCACTTTCAATAAGCGCATAAACTTCTTGAGCGGAATATCTTGGAATTGAAAGTTCATCTCCAGGCGCAAAACGTTTTCCAGAACCTAAAAGAGCAGCGTCATAATCTTTTATTGGAAGACCACCAAACCATTTAACTAATTCAAAATGGTAATAAGCTCTAAGAAAACGAACTTCAGCTATCATTTTATTTCTTCCTTCAAAGTCTGTTTTATCTTTAAACTCTAAGAAATAATTAGCTCTGCTTATTCCAGAAAACATCCAGCTCCATACATCTCTTAAGTTACTATTGACTGAAGTATGTCCCATGTCGTCTATTTGTTGAAAACCAACAACATCTGTCGCGCTTTCACCACCACACAATGTATTGTCTGATGCAATTTCGCCAAGTAACACATTAACATAAGAAGCTTGCAATAAATCGTAAACTCCTACAAGTGCCATGTAATAATCATCTTCAGAATTAAAGTATCCTTGAGAATCAATATTATAATTATCGGTTTCGTCCAGATACTCGTCTGAACAAGAGTAAATCCCTGCAGCAACTAGCGTAAACACTAAAATTGCTGATATTATATTTTTATTGTTTTTCATCGTGTTTTATTTAAAATGAGATATTTAGTCCTAATATGTATTGTCTTACTGTTGGGTAGAAACCACCATCAATACCTCCTCCTAAAGCTTGACCAGTAGTCGCAGCTGGATCAAACCCTTTGTATTCAGTAAATGTAAATGCGTTATTAACAGATGCATAAAGACGTACCTTAGACAATCCAAATCCTTCTAACGTTTCTGTAGGTAAACTATATCCTAACTGAATATTTTGAATACGTACAAAAGAGGCATCTTCAACATAAAAGTCAGAAAATAATTTATTGGTAGAGGCTCCAGTTGTAGCTCTAGGAACCGTATTACTAGTCCCTGGTCCTGTCCATCTATCTAAGTAATAATCTAAGCGATTTACATTTGGTTGATCACGTTCATAATTTCTAACCATGTCTTTGCCTACTTCTGCAAACGCATACATGCTAAGATCAAAACTTTTGTAGTTAACTGAAAAGTTGAACCCCATATAGTAATCTGCCAAAGGCTTCCCAATAAAAGTTCTGTCATCTGAATTAATCTCTCCATCTCCATTAACATCAACATAGCGAATATCTCCGGGAACCGCTCCGTAACCTAAGCCTTCTTGAGAAGGGTGTGCGTCAACATCAGCCTGAGTTTGAAAAATTCCATCTGTTTGTAGTCCATAGAAATAGCCTATTGGCTGGCCATTTTCCATTCTTGATGGAGGTAAAGGCTGGCCTACTCCAAAAGAACCACCTGTAAGTGGGACTTCTGCGTTAACATCTATCACTGTTCCTTTAATTTTAGTAACATTGTAGCTTACATTATACGATAAATCATCTGTAATATTATCACTGTAATTTATCAAAAATTCTAATCCCTCAGAACGAGTTGTTCCTGCGTTTACAGTTGGTGATCCTGATCCAGGTGCTGTAGTTCCTAAAATACCAGAAACTGGTAATCCGGGGATTAATAAATCTACTCTATCTTCTAAAAAGTAATCAGCAACAATTTCTAATTTGTTTCCAAAAAACTTAGCGTCTAAACCAATATCAAGTTTTTCAGCTGTTTCCCACTTAGCGGCAGCGTTAGCTATAGGTCCATTTGCAACACCATTTGTTAAAGCGCCATCAAAAACATAAGTAGCTTCTCCACTAAGAGCAGATCTGTAAAGGTCATTTCCAACAAGGTTCCCTAAAGTTCCAAAACTTCCACGAAGTTTTAAGAAATCAATTACTTCATTATCCTTCAAGAAATCTTCATCAGAAATTTTCCAACCTGCAGTAACAGATTTAAAATAATCAATTCTATTTTCTCTAGCAAATGCTGAAGAACCGTCTCTACGAATCATAGCAGATAATAAATACTTTCCTTTAAAGTCATATTGGAGTCTTCCAAAATATGAAAGTAAACGGTTATCGTATATGTATGATCCATTTTCTTTAGCATCACTAGTCCCTGTAGTTAAAGCTATATCAGCAAACTCCCAAGAATTATTTGGAACATCAAATCCAGTAGCAAATAATCCATTTCCCCAATTTTTGATTACAGTTGTTCCAACTGTAGCTTCCATATTGTGTTTGTCAGCAAATGATTTTTTATAAGTAGCAAAAGTATCCCATGTGTAAGAATCGAACTGACTTTTACTTTGGCTAACGGTGCTTCGGTCAGTGTTAAAAACCTTTCCTGCACCATAATTAACTATTGGAGAAAATGATTTTGATTTATCACTATAGGTTTTGAAACCCATCCTAGATGTAACAGTTAAGTCATCTGTTAGTTTATATTCAAGTTGGAAATTACCTTCTATACTACTACCAAAGTAAGTATTATAAGTATCACGGATTTGTGAAAAAGGATTGATAATTTCATTTCCAAAAATTCCATTAACGTCTTCTTGATCCAAAGCAAACATAGGAGAATAGCTTATGGCGTTAAACAACACAGATCCTAAACCTGATTCGTTAATTGTTTTTCTTCTGTTTGAAAAATAGTTTAGATTTAAAGTAGACTTTAGTCGATCATTAACATCAATGCCAAGATTTAATTTAATATTATCTCTAACGTAGTTTGATTTATCACTTGCAATGATTCCGTCTTGATCCAAACGAGTTGCACCCAAATAATAAGTTACGTTATCTGTACCACCAGAAAGACTAACGTTATGGTTTGTCATTAGTGCTTGGTCAAATAACTCGTCTTGCCAATCTGTTCCATAAGCTGGACCAGCGATATTGTTATAAGGAAGAGCTTGGCCATTGTTTGCATAACTCTCGTTTACTAAGGCCGCATATTCACTAGCATTTAAAAGAGATAGTTTTTTTGTGGTTTCCTGTATTCCAGCATAGGTATTATAAGATACTGTTGGAGCAGAGTTTTTCCTACCTTTTTTAGTTGTTACTAAAATTACCCCGTTGGCTCCTTCAACACCATATATAGCAGCCTGTGCATCTTTTAAAACTGTAATATTTTCAATATCATCCGGATTTAAACTGTTAAAGGACGAAGTAATGTATCCATCAACAACCAGCAACGGGTCATTATCAGTATTACTGCTGACTCCTCTAATTAAAAATCGAAATCCACTTCCTGGAGATCCAGACTGAGTAGAAACAGAAACACCTGTTGTGGTTCCCTGAAGAGCTTGAGAGACATCTACTGGCTTTAACTTTTCGATTGTTTCAGAACCTACTATAGACACAGATCCTGTAAGATCCTTTCTACTTTTAGATCCATAACCAATCAAAACAACTTCATCCAAAGACTCGCTGTCTTCAGCTAACTCAACATTCATTTGAGAAGAAGCCGAAAGTTCTAATGTTTCAAACCCAACATATGTAAAGACCAAAGTTGCGTCAGATTGAACATTTGATATGGTAAAATTACCATCGAAATCCGACACAGCACCTGAGCTTGTGTTCTTAACGATGATGTTAACACCAATCAAGGGTAAGCCATCGACGCTGGACTTTACTGTTCCATTTACCGTGATGTTCTGTGCAGATGCATTGTAGGCAAAAGCTAGACTCAGCAGCAAAGTAAAAAATACTTTTTTCATAAATATTAGTTTAATTAAATTTTTGTTAAATCTAAGTTAAGTTGTTGATAATAGTATCAATATTTATATTACAAAAAACATACATAGCAAAAACAATGCCTTAAATTTATCAGAATCTCATTTTTTAAGATTAAAAATGACGATTTTTAATTGTTTCATTTTTTTCTGTTAAACAGACTAATAAACAAAATGTATAGCTATTGTATGGTTGTATACTTGTGTTGTAGTGCTTCTAAAGTTCAAGAATGTAACTTGTCAAGCTAGATTCGTGTGGTAAATCTATCTTTTTTCGCAAACGATATCGCTTAACCTCTACGCTTCTGTAGGAAATATTTAGTAATGGCGCTATTTCCTTTGAAGTTAAATTGAGTCTTAGATAAGCACAAAGCCTTAGGTCATTTGGAGTAAGATTTGGGTGAAGAGATTTTATATGTTTAAGAAAGTCTTTGTCTGCATTGTTGAAGGCTTCTTCAAAAAGCTTCCAGTCGTCTGTATTGTTAAGGTTCTTGTCTATTATTTTGATAACTTTCTTTAAATCCTGAACTCCTTCTTTATCCTTTAGCTCATTTTTAATATCATTCAGGAACTCATTCTTTTTAATTAAACTCATCGTAGAAATTGCCAGCTCTCTATTTTTGCTCTCAATATCTAATTTTAGCTTTTCGTTATTTAACTTCATGAGCTTTTGTGAAGACTCTAAATCTCTGAGTGCAATATCCTCTTCTGATTTCTTGAGTACTTTAAGTTGCTGCTTATTGTAATAAATTTTATAACTGTTGTGGATAACAATCCACAACAAGGCCAACATAATTACATAAAATAGAATTGCAAAATTAGAAAAAAACCATGGCCTTTTAATTTTGAAAGAAAAGTCGGCACTGTTAACTGTTTCTGTGACTCCAATCTTACCTTTGACAATAAATCGATATTCACCATAGGGTAAATTCTCAAAAACTTGTGAACTCTCTTCAGACCAGTTTGACCACTCAGACGACCAACCTTCAAGCTTGTAAGAGTATTTTTTCTTGACAATATTATGATAGTGAGGGATAGAATAATTAAAATATAAGCTATTTGATTCAGAGTCTAAAATATTGTTTGAGTCTAAAGCTAATCTGAGTTTCTCTTGGTTAATTTTACTGGCTTCAACAGAATTTAATTTTATCTTGTGTAGGTGGTTTGGTTTGGTTATGCTCGAATTAAAAACAAAATATCCATTTGAAGAACCCAAAAGATACTCATCTGAACCTATTTTGGTTAAATTTTCAAATCCACTAACTACTTTTTTAAAATTAGAAAGGGAAACGGGTATAATTTCAGTTTTTGGGATTTCTGTTATACTTCCCGGGCTAAGCAATAAAATATTTTCATTTGCAAAACACCATTTTAAACCATCAGAGCCCTTCACATCCATTAATGTTGACCTAGAAGAAAAGCTATTAAGAAGTTCCGTAAAAGAATCTACTGAATTAAAAACATCATTATTATCATCATATTTAGAAACTCCAAAAGAAGAAAAGTAAAATAGTTTGTTAGAGAAATTTAGTATACTTGAACCCATACCCTTCTTAACAGAAGAAGATATATTTGATACTGTAGAAAAAGAAAATAGATCTTCTGAAAGAGTGAGCTCATAAAGACCTCTTAGTTCGTGATTAACAAAAACTTTTCCATCTGTTTGTTCGTAAAATCTTGTTGATAAATCAAAGCCCTTAACTTTATTTCTAAAATTCCATTTTCCTGATTTTTTTTCTAAAATGCTTAATCCAGAGTAATTGCCTTGTAGAATTAAAGAGGGATTGTTTTCTAAAATTTTGAAATCCCATGTCCCAGGTAAATCAGAAATTGTTTGCTGTATTTCATTATCTTTGATTACAAAAGTGCCCGAATCATGCCCACAAAATAATAGACCGTCAATTTCTTTGAGACTCCAAACTTGGCCATTAGTTCCCTCAACAAACATAAAATTTTCATCAGATTCTCTGAGTTTATAGAAAAGACCTTGATTAGTTCCTAAAAACAAATAATCTTTGTAAACCAAAGAAGAATAAACGGTGCCAATGGTGCCTTTAGTGTCATTATAAACAGTAAATTGAGTCGACAAATTAATGAAGCTTATACCAATGTCTAGTCCTAGCCATAAATTATTTTGCTGGTCTTCAAAAACTGATAAAATAGTATTATTACTAAGCCCATTTTCAAAGTTTAAGTCATATCTCAATTTTCCATCTGAAGTGAGCTGAAAATAGCCTTTAGAAACTGTGCCAAGTACTATGCTGTTATCTGCTAACTTTGTTGTGCTGTATATCCTTAGAGAACTTAAATCTATCTTAGTATCTACAGTCCAATTAGATAACTTATCATTTTCCAGAAAATAAAAACCATTTGATTCAGTCAATAAGAGTAGTTTTCCATTGAACTCAAACATTCCAACAAGCTTATTTTTTACAATTCTAGAGTCATCAAGAAAAAGTTCTGTTGATCCATTATTGAATTTGAATAAACCCTTATTTTTTTTATTAAAAAACAAAACCCCGTCTACTACAAAAATATTTGTAATATCATCGTCAGACTCAATAAACGTATATTCGTTTGTATCAATGTTGACTAGATAAATTCTTGAATAGGACTGAAAAACCAACCAATCATCTAGCTTAATTATTTTCCAAAATTGTTCTTCATCCTTTAACTCAATATCTAACATTTTGGGAAGTGAAGTATATTCTAAAACATTTTTATTGTTTATTTTCCAAACACCAAAGTCCATATAACTACCAGAATACACATTGTTGCCAACAGCTTTCACAGATCTGACAATAGAATTGTCTGGGACAGGATATAAACTCCAGTTGACTCCGTCAAATTCTAATAACCCAGAGTTATTTGCGAAATACATAGTTTGATTAGAAGTTTGAGTAATTCCCCAGTTTTGATTTTCAGCCTCATAGAGTTCAGGGCCGTAGGCCATCAAAGGGGGATGTTCCTGTGCGTTAAGGCTAAAAAAGTTGAACAGAATTAAAACAAAATATACTATTCTCATGTGAAAATAATTCTTTAAGACGATAAAAATAAAGTAAATATATATTTGACGCATTCAAATATAGCACAAAAATTATAATGCTAATTATAATCCTAATAATGTAGGACCGATTTACATGTTTATGAAAACGTTTAATTTGGTAATGTAATGTCGAATCTCTTGTCCTAGAAATAATTTATATTTGTAGCTAAAATCAATTTAGCGGGTTACAAATTTGTTTCAGCTATCAATAACACATAAATCAAATAAATTGATCAAAAAGATTTTATTAATTGTTCTGTCAACTTTTCTAGGAGCTGAAATTAATGCTCAATCTGTTAGGATTAATGAAGTGTCCGCATCAAATTCGATATATTTTGATGAAGATGGAGATACCCCTGATTGGATAGAAATTTATAACTACGGATCACAAACTGTTTCAATGAATAACTGGGGATTATCCGACGACGTTTTGGAACTTGACAAATGGACATTTCCAAATGTATCTTTAGCACCAGAAAGTTATCTATTGTTATGGGCTTCTTCAAAAGACAGGCCTAATATATCATATGCCACAACTCTTATTAATCAAGGAGATAATTTTAAATACTTAATCCCTTCTTCTGAGCCCAATGCCAACTGGATGAATTTGGATTTTGATGACTCTAACTGGTCACAAGGGGGCTCTGGCTTTGGATATGCCGATCAAGATGATGAAACTATAATTCCTTACGGCACGATCTCTATTTACCTGCGAAAGCCATTTAATATCTCTGACTTAGAGAACTTAAATTCACTTATATTAGATATAGATTATGATGATGCATTTGTAGCTTA
>ERZ1046568.871-NODE-871-length-23251-cov-11.285911_pt1 | contig 23251 bp, 18 predicted proteins | sample MGYA00383092_ERZ1046568 | MGnify/ENA primary metagenome ERZ1046568 (study PRJEB29581, sample SAMEA5548362) | metagenome | biome: marine; feature: coastal; material: water | depth 1 m | study: Short-term variability in the microbial, nano- and picoplankton... | reverse complement strand
GATGAATAAACACTAAACATCGCTCATTGGCTCCACTAGCACTACCTCTTCCCTATCCACCTTTACCAAGCCAGGTGTAGCTCCCTTAGGTTTTCTGATATACTTTCTTTGTGTATATATAACTGCAGCTAGCGATTCACTTTTGGCTTTACTATAAAATGCAGCTATACTAGCCACTTTTTCTATCGTTCCTATTGGTATCAACTTATCTACAGGATTTCTAATAATCACGTGACTCCCACTCACATCCTTAGCATGTAACCATAAGTCAGTTTTGGAAGTATGGAAACGCAATAATTCATCATTGTCTTTTGCTCCTCGACCAATTCTTATTTCAAACCCATCAACCTCTATGGATCTATATGGTAATCTTACTTCCTTCTGCTTTGATTTATAGACTGCCTTTTTACGTATTTCTTTAAGATTATTGATCTTTTCAAAGGATTCGATTTCTTCTTGCTTTGATAGATAATTTTGTTTGACTTTAGCTAAGTGTTTCAGTGTGAATACTCTCTGCTTACTCTCATTTTTACTTTTGGTATAATAGCGTTCTGCATTAGCTTGCGGTGTGAGCATTTCTTGCAGTTTAATTTTGACCTCACCTAAACCATCAAATGTGGCTAATTTCATCTCCTTTTTGCCTTTCTCTATTTGCCACATATTAGCCATTATCAGATCAGCTTTCTCTTTATATCCTCTCGCTCTATTTAGCTCAACAATACGTTTCTCTGCAGACTTTAGCTTTTTAGATATAGCATTTAGTTCTTTACGTAGTTTACCTAAATGTGCAGCTTTAGTCTGATGGAAGACCTGATGTGATATGTAAAGCCTCGAATGGTTATCTAAAGCATCTATTACATTATCAAAATGAGCAATAGGCTCCGCTTTTTCAGAATAATCTAACGTAAATTTTTTAAAGCTTTTGTTTAAGTATAAGCGTTTATGAAACTTTCCTTCTCCTAGTTCTATGAGTGCTCTATGTTTTTTGTCATCACTGAGATTATCAAAATCCAAGACAGCTAGCGATTCTTTTTCCTCCGGCAATAAGAATTTCAAATCCTGTAAGTTCCTTTCTTTTAGAGAATAAAATTTCTGCTCATATCTTTCTATACGGCTACTTTTTACAGGAAAGGACTCTTGCCACTCTTCATTTACATAATGTGTTATTTGACTAAACTTTCCATAAAGATAAAACACCAAAATCTGACCATTGTCAAAGACGATGTCAAACCGTCTGTCGAATGGATATTTGATGATTTCTCTTACACGACAACCTGTTAAAGATTTGAACACCGGGAGTCGATTTTTCTTTTGCAGCTTATCAGGTTGAGGTGATTGAAAATACGCCTGGCCTTGAAAAAATGAAATTTTCAATGCTAGTGGCTCAAAAACAAGATTTATATCAAACTGAGATGTTGTGAACAGCTCATAGAGTTCTTTACCAATAATGCTATTAGCTTTACCCTTCTCACCCAATTCATTGGCCAATCGTTCTATTATAAACGCGTTCACAGGGACAATGATAATCTAAATGAATAGAATTGACCACAGCCCTTCATTCAGGCAATGAGACTGCCTAGCCACGGTATACCGATTTTTCTTATTTAGAACTCTCCAAATTAGAACTCTCCAAATACGTCCGTCAAGCACTCACAGCCATCTTCTGTGATAACGATAGTATGCTCAAACTGAGCTGATAGTTTATAATCTCGTGTACGAGCTGTCCATCCATCTCCTTTATCTATGATGCACTCAGCTACCCCCACATTTATCATAGGCTCTATAGTGAATACCATTCCCGGTTTCATTTTCTTTCCTGTATTCTTCTGTCCAACGTGACTTACCTCTGGATCTTCATGGAATTTCAATCCAACACCGTGCCCACAAAACTGCCAAACTACGCCATACCCTTTACCCTCTGCGTATCTTTGGATTTCGTAGCCAATATTACCAAATCGATTACCTGGTCTACACTGCTTCACTCCGATTGCTAAACATTCACGGGTAACGTCTATTAAATTTTGAGCTTTCTCAGATATCTCTCCTACTGCATACATTCTACACGTATCACCGTAATATCCGTTTAGAATAGTGGTAACATCTACATTGAGTATATCTCCATCTTTAAGAACATAATCATTAGGTACGCCATGGCATATTACCTCATTCACACTAGTGCATACTGCACCACTAAAAGCTGGTGAACCATGCGACTTATATCCAAGGGTCGCAGACTTTGCTCCGTGATCTGTAATATATTCTAAGGCTTTATCATTGATAAACTTTGTGGTATTACCAGCTACAACGAACTGTTCAAGATACTTAAGTACATTAGCAGAGAGAATAGAAGCTTTGCGTATACCTTCTATTTGTTCAGGGGTTTTAATCTTAATTGCCATTGTGTTACTGCAAATTTAAGTTTAAGATTAAGTTTAAAGGTAAGTAATAGACCAAATTCAACTAAGAACTAAAAATCAATTATCGATAACTTAAAAAGTATAGATTTGAGGAAACCCGCACGACAAATTATAAAATTATTACGGCATGGCATACAATACTCACCAAGCAGAGAGAATATTTAAAGAAAGGAGTCTCGACTATCGCACTATGAAAATGATGGGCGGATGGTGTGTAATGCTAGATGAGAAAATGTGTGTAGGTATCGTGAAAGAACAACTCATGGCACGAGTAGGTCCCGAGAATTATGTACAGTGCCTTGCAAAAGAGGGCTGCAATGAGATGATGTTTACCGGCCGATCAATGAAAGGTTATGTTTTTGTGAGCGAAGATGGAATAGACAAGGAAGAGGACTTAGAGTTTTATGTAAACCTTGCCATAGCTCACAACCCTGATGCTAGGCGAAGTAAGAAAAAGACTAAGAAGAAAAAAAACTAAAAAATAGGTGCATTTTCTCTCTATTCTTCAATACTTTATTCTTAGTTAGGCAAATTCAGAAAAACAAAAATCCTTAACGAACTACTCAAATATTTGTGAGACATAGTGACTCACTTTGACGAATTTTACTAAAGACTACATTCTTCTATCTTTCAAAAAAGGCAATTTCTCTCTTGTATTCTCTATTAAATTCTTATCCAATTCTATTGAAATAACTTCTTCTTTTATGGAATGAGCGAGTTGCTTGCCATCTGGAGCATATGCTGAACTATGACCAGGGTAATAATATGATGCTCCCCCTTGCTGCTGCTCTCCTACTCTATTGCAACCAATAACATAGGCTTGATTCTCAATTGATCGAGCTTTCAGTAAAGCATCCCAATGCGATATTCTGGCACTTGGCCAACTTACTACATTTATAAGTACATCATATTCCGTGTCATTAAATGCTGTATATGGAAAACGTAAATCATAACATATTATAGGTCGAATCTTAAAACCTTGGACAACCATATCTGCTTTTACATTTCCGGCAGCAATATTCTTTTCTTCTCTAGACATTTTAAAAAGGTGTGTTTTGTCGTAGTGGCCAACTACCTCTCCGCTACTCACCATCACAAACCTATTATAGACTTGTGTATCCACTTTCACCAATAAACTACCGCAAATTGCATACTTTGACTCTTTAGACATCTTCTGCATTCAATTGATTGTATCCCCTTGTATAGTCTCAGCAAGACTCATATCCTCTACATTATATGCTGTATTAAACATTTCTGGAAGCACAATTAAATCTGCATCTACACCAAGCAGTAAATTATTAACCTTCTCAAAGTTGAGAGTTTTACTTTTTGCTGATATGTCAAATTGGACGGTACTTACTTTTAAATAGGCCATAAAACAAATGTAAATAGAATGACTAGAGGTTTCCTAATTTACGTGAACCCATCATCTCATAATCTAACAATGATCAACCATTAATAAACATCGCTCAATTCATACTTTTGAATTTAGCATTAAAAAACAAATGCAAGATTTAATTACTTTTGAGAGAACAACCAAAAACATGAAAAAAATAACAATTACACTACTCTCGCTATTCATAATGACCACCAGTGCTCAGGCACAATTTGAAATTGAAAAACTATTTGGAGGGATTAACATAGGATGGGCAACACCACAAGGTGATGTGACTACATATGCCCAAGGCGGAATTGCTTACAATGGTTTCTTAGGTTACAAAGTCGGTGACAAATTTGGAGCTGGGATACAATTGGGTGAGACTTTACTCGGTGGGATAGATTCATCTGGGTCTACTGGTTTCCTAGGTTTAAATGCCTTTGGTATATCTACTGCTCAACTCAAAGGGTGGTACTCTCCTCTTGATGGAGATGTGAAACCTTTTGCTTCTATAGCTCTTGGAGCTGCTACAGTCGAAGAACCTTCGGTCACTATCAATGGTGAAGAAATCCCAGGAAAAACATCAACAGGATTTGGAGGAGAGGCACAAGCTGGCGTAAGTTTCCAAGGAGTAACTCTTACCTATGCTTATGTGCTAGGTGGGCAAGGTCCTGAAGAAGGCAATTGGAATCAAGATGTCGGAGGATTGGCATTTAACTATTCTAGAATATCTCTAGGGTTTATCTATAACTTCTAATAAAAGTTATTCCAACAAAGTATTCACCCCATAAACCAAGATAAAGAAAAGGCCCGCTCAAGCGGGCCTTTTTTGATAGTTTCAATTTGAGAAATTTATAAAGCTGCCATTTGCTTCTTCACAAACTCACTCAATTCCTTACCGCTAAGCAGATTTTGAGAAAGCTTGGCTAAATCAATAGCTCTATTCATCAACTCACTTTTCTCTTCCTCTGAAGCTTTTAGTACTTTATTGGCTAAAGCATGGTTGGTGTTAACGGCAACACTATACTTCTCAGGCATTTGACCAAACATCTGCATTCCGCCCATTCCTCCCATCTCACTCATACGTCTTTCCCACTCACTGCGAGTGATTGTAATGAATGATTCATCCGGACTCATCACCTCTGTATTTACCGTATACTTTTCTTTATCTAAGGTGCTCTCAAATGCTTCTTTTAATTTGCTTACCTCATCCTCACTCAACACACTTTCACTTTTCTCGTCTTTATCTATGAGCTTACTAGCAGTATCAGCATCTACACGCTTGAGTTGGAACTTCTCGTTTTTTTGTTCAAGATGACCTATGAAATGATTATCGATTACCTCATCTAGAACAAGAACGTCATAACCTTTAGACTGTGCAGCCTCCACAAAACTGTGTTGTTTATCTGCATCATTGGTGTAAAGTGCAACTCTATTCCCATCTTTATCAGTTTGGTTAGGCTCAATTTTAGCAATATACTCTTCTATACTGCTGTAATCTTTCTCTGTATTGTGCAGCAGGCAAATTTTCTTCGCTCTATCATAGAACTTATCATCTGATAGCATTCCATATTTTACGAAAATGCTCATGTTATGCCATTTTGCCTTGTAGTCCTCTAAATCGGCTTTGTGCAGCTCGGCAAGCTTATCTGCTACTTTTTTACTGATATGACTTGTGATCTTTTTCACTGCACCATCTGCTTGTAGACTGCTCCTACTTACGTTTAGCGGAATATCTGGACTATCTATCACACCATGAAGAAGCATTAGATATTCCGGCACTATATCCTCTACATTGTCAGTGACATATACTTGGTTACTGTATAATTGGATTTTATTTCCTTTAGGGTCTATCTCCTTTTTAATCTTAGGGAAGTACAGTACTCCTGTTAAATTAAAGGGATAATCTACATTCAAGTGAATCCAAAAAAGAGGAGGCTCACTCATTGGATAAAGCTTTCCGTAAAAATCAGTGTAATCCTCATCCTTCAACTCACTTGGATTTTTTTTCCAAAGTGGTGAAGTATCATTTACTACCTTCTCGTCAAATTCTATAGGTATTGGCAAGAATTTACAATACTTGTTTAGTAGTTCTTGAATCTTCCATTTTTGGCCGTATTCCTTACTTTCTTCGTTGATATGAAGAATAATATCTGTACCTCTTGTTTTACGTTTTCCTTTGGTGATTTTAAAATCTGTAGATCCCTCACAAGTCCATTTAGCTGATGCCGCTCCTTCTGCGTGACTTAGAGAGTCTATCTCTACTTTGTCTGCCACCATAAAACTAGAGTAGAATCCTAATCCAAAATGACCAATGATATTGGCATCTTCCTTTGTATCTTTAAATTTCTCAACGAATTCTTCAGCACCTGAGAACGCAATTTGATTTATATACTTATCAATCTCTTCTGCAGTCATTCCTATTCCATTGTCACTTATGGTCAAGGTATTTTTTTTCTCGTCTATGGTTACTGATATTTTGAGCTCTCCTATATCACCTTTCACCTCTCCACGCTGACTTAAAACTCGCAATTTGTTGCTAGCGTCTGTGGCATTAGAAATTAACTCTCTCAAGAAAATTTCATTATCAGTGTAAAGAAACTTCTTGATAATCGGGAATATATTCTCCGTATTTACTGAAACTTTTCCTTTTTGCATTTTTTGAAAATAATTGTGTTTAGTAAGACTCAATCAACAAGTAGACCAATCCAAATGGACTGACATGCTGACAGAGTGAATTGGAAATAGAATATAGATAAACTTGAGGAATAGCGTTAACTCAATTGAAAGACTATCTTAAAAGATTGATAACTCCACCTAAATTTTGCCATTGCAAGTTTTCAGTGGTCTTAAATCGCATAACATAAGTGTATACACCCATTTGGACAGGCAATCCTTTAAATGTGCCATCCCAACCTATGTCAGCATCATAAGATTCAAATATCTTTTCTCCCCATCTATTGTAAATGAGAAGGGTATATTCTTGATAGTTTACTAATGTCGGCTTGAACACATCATTCAACCCATCATTATTCGGAGTAAATGCGTCCGGAATAAGGAACTTACTGACACAGTCAGGTCTAATTTCCATCTCATCGCTTCCTTCACAACCGTTTTCATTGTAAACAGTCACTCTATATATCAATTGCTCAGTAGCTTGAATGATCTGTGTAGTCTCATCATATGGCTCCCATACATAACTCATTCCAGGATTCCCTGCATCAAGTGTGACACTAAAATCGCCACATAGCGTAGTATCAGGAATCAAACTTACTGTAGGATTTGGACTAACAACAAAATCAATTGTATCACTAGCTTCTCCGCATTTATTGCCTATTCGTATCCAGTGCTTACCCTCTGTCAGATAAGTCGTAGTATTTGATACATCGCCATTAGACCATAAGTATGATTCATTATTATCATCCTTACCAACGGCGAATGATTTTGAAGTAACCGCACCACAAAAAGGATCAACCTCTCCGAGCTCTACTCGAGGAGTTTCTAACATCGTTATCTCCATACTGTCTGAAGCTTCTCCACAGTAATTGCTCACAGTGACTTTATACTTACCTATGGTACTGACAATGATTGCAGAATCTGGGGACCCAGTATTCCATTGATATAATGAAGGTTCAGAAATACTAGCATCTAAAACTATACTCACAACATCACAGAACACGCTATCCTCGATTAGACTAGCTGTAGGTGTTTTCACCAGCTTGTAGATTACTGTATCTGAAACTGTGCTGCATTTATTTGATATTTCTACCCAACACTTTCCTTCTGTATTTATATCCCGTTGGGCCGTATTGACATTATCCTGCCACCTATAATTTTCTTTGTTATCCGATGTGCCAACTAATATAGGATGAAAAATCTGATCACAGAATGTACTATCTGCACCTAGGTCTACAACAGGAGAAACAATCTTAGATGCCTCTACTGAATCCTCAGCAACACCACAAATATTCTGAATTTCAATTTTGAATTTGCCTGGATTGTTGATTCTAAATGAATCAATATCTGTAAGGAATGCCTGACCTGATTCTAGCTCAGTAATAACATAAGCTTCGTCATTATCTTCTCTACCGTAGTCAAGCACCCAATCTACAGTGTTGCAAAATTCCGAATCGACAGGTAATGTGATTTCAGGTGAATACCGTAAGAAAAATTCAGCAGAAGTAGAATCCTCTCCGCAATAATTTGAGACCACCACTTTGTAAACTCCGATGGTATCTACATATAGACTTTCTGTTGTATCCCCAGTATTCCACAAATAACGCTCTCCGTTACCGACACTATCTCCACCTACTAAGAGGATATTCACGTCATCACAGAATATGCTGTCAGAAAATTCAGGCTCAGGGGTCCGCTTAAAGTCTAAATGAACTAAGTCTCGTTCTGTTCCACAATTTGGTGTTATTATGTCCACCCAGTAATTGCCAGAATCCTGCAACATTATAGCACTATCTGTAGATCCATTACTCCACATAAAAGTGGCATCGACAGAATCATTATAAGCATTGAGAGGTATGATAGGGAATAAATCACAATAGGTTGTATCTCGAGGTAAAACCGGTAATTTCGGGGAGTATTCTAGCTGAAGATAGATTGTATCTCTTACTGTATCGCATCCATATGTAGCTTGTACCCAGTGAAATCCTGTATCCTGCAGAAAATTTACACTTCTAGTGGAACCATCGGACCATAAGATATCTGCTCCTCTATTCTTTGCATCTACCAACTCATTCAACCTGTCGCATCTCAAGACGGTGTCTCCTAAGCTCAAATTAATTTCATCCGTGTACAGAGTATCTCTAAACTTAGAAATAAAGCCAGTCCAAAAGAATCCAGTTCCCGAAATCGCCTTATTCTCCTTATATACTCCTACTGTTGTTGGATAATCAGATGAATTAGTGAACCCACCGTAAAGAATATTAGTGAAGCAGCTTATTCTTTTAAGCTTATTAGCTCCAGGGACTTCGTAACTAGAGCCTCCATAGTAGGTTCCATAGAGTTGATTACTTCCGAAATAATCTAATTTCGTAATTGTAGCAGCAGAGTTCCACCAACCTCCATTAGTGGCACTAGGATTTTGAAGCATAAGTGCATCGCTAGTCACGGGAAAATTATCTGACCGCGTTATTCCACAAATTATTGCTTCATCTTTGACATTTGCTGCTATCCTGACATTACTGTTATATATCCAGCCGCTGTAATATACTTCATCTCCGCTTCCCCCAAGATATGTAGAATAAATTACATTCTGTCCTCCTGGGTTAAACTTTACTACTACCGCGTCGGCTCCTCCATTGTTTCTTTTCTGAAAGGCATTTTTAGAGACATAGAAATCAGCAGAGCGTGATATCCCAGCTACATACGCTTGATCTTGCTCATTGACATAAACTCCTTCAAACCAATCCTCATCGTTTCCACCCATTAGTTTTGAATATTCTAAGGTTTTACCGTCAGGTGAAAATTTTGTTATAAAACCATCTGTTAACCCTCTAATACTACCATTAAAAACCGATTTGGAACCAGGTGTTTTTGGAAAATCTCCAGATCCGGTTTTTCCAACGACATATATCTCATTTTTTGAGCTTAAAGCTACTTGATATGCGACATCATCACTACTACCACCTAAAAAGGTAGAAAATTCTAAATCTGAGCCATCTGCTTTCATTTTCGTAAGAAATGCATCTCCACCATTCCACCACCAAGAACCGCTTGAGGAGCCACCATAAGTCGTTTGGTACGCACCGGCTGTAGTAGGATAATCAGAAGAGTTTGTTTGACCTGTAAGATATATACTTCCAGAGGCATCTAGTATGAGAGATTGAATCAATTCACTTCCAGTACCGCCTAAGAAGGTAGAAAAAATTAAACTTTTGCCATCTTTTGAAAACTTAGAAACATATCCAGCATAATTATTTCTAAACCCACCATTACCAATGTTGGGGATATTATCGTAAGCCCCAGAAGTAACAGGAAAATCCTCACTCCAAGTAAAACCTGCTATCACAGGCTCTTGATCAGCATTCACTCCTAAGGTAAAGCAATACTCTGCATTATTACCTCCAAGATATGATAACCACAAAATACTATCTCCTTCTGGAGACATCTTACATACAAAGGCATCATAATTTCCATTAACAGTCGTATCATAGGCATCTGGTATATCAGGGAACCTATCATTTGTAAGACCAGCTACATAGAGATTATTATCCTCGTCGATATCTAAATCATAAACCCAGGTGTATGACCACGTCAATCCATTGTTTCCTGTCCCATAGAAATAACTACTCCAATCCACATAAATAGGATCTAATACTGTAGTTTCGGTTATTTCGTTGGTTTCAGCATCAAAAGTTAAAATGTCACCATCTACTAAATAGGATATTTCTACTTCAGCATTAGTACCTATCAAATAAGAAAAAGGCTTATCCTCTGATATAGGCCCCCAGTCCGTGTCATACTCGAGAGTACCATTCTCATTTGAATGTAAATTACTTACACCATCATACTTTAATTTTATATCTGAGACAAGAGCACCAGGCTTTAAAATGAAATCATATTTAAGTTGACCTTGTTCATTTTTATAAAACTTAAGATCTATATTCTCATATATCCCTTCATATATAATTGAGCTAACTGATTCTTTTGAAATTCCCTCACCTCGACTACCAAAGTAGGTTACATTACTGACATTTGACTCTTCTAATGAATGAATCCTGTTTGTCTTACTCCCTAACAAGTATATATCCCAATTCACGTACTCAAATAGCATAGGATCTTCAAGTTTTTTAGGATCAAAGGCACGAGTAACCTTTCTTAGACTAAAAGCTATTTTATCTTTATAGAAGTCTACACAGCCCGTAGAATTAGTGAATCGATATTTGAAATCTGCATCAAATTGACCACTATTAATTTCAAAATTTCCACTTTGACTTTGGTTACTTGACTCTATATTTTTTGCTATTCGTAATTTGTCTTTCGACATTTCTTTTTCTCCCTGTATGGCGAAAAGGGAAAGACTTAATGTTAAAGAAAATAATAATAATAGACTCTTGGCAAGCTTCACGCAACCCAAATTTAGAGAGTTCACTTGTAAGTGCTATGAAACACAAGAAACGTTGCTTTAGTATGACAAAAAAAGCGTCATTAGAAAATAGGAATTGCCCTTAATACTTCTTACAACTAGATCACAATGGAAATTGACGAGTTAAGAGACTATTGTTTGGCCAAAACTGCCACTACTAAAAGTACTCCATTTGGTCCTGACACACTTGTTTTTAAAGTATACAACAAGATGTTTTGTCTTTGTAATATCTCAGATTTCAAATCGGTAAATCTAAAACGCAATCCTGAAAAAGCAATTGAATTAAGGGAACAATATTATGCGGTATAACCTGGATACCATATGAATAAAAAACATTGGAATACTATATCAATTCGTGAAGATCTTAGTCCAGACATCTTAGTACAGCTCATTGACCACAGTTATGAATTAGTGGTGAAATCAATACCTAAAAGTAAGCGAAAGTAGCAATTAGTCTAGCTCGAAAACTCAGCCATATACATGCAATCTGATTGATGACTCATACCGTCAAATTCAATTTCCCTAACTAGTTTTAAATCACTAATTGCTAGTATCCAGTCCCTAACCTCCGTATTTTCCTCCTTGAATATCGAACATGTGATATAATAAAATGAACCTCCAGCCTTCAAAAACGGAATTGCATTTTCTACTATTTTCTTTTGTCTAGTAGCATAATTGTCTAAACTACTGTAATCGAATCTTGCAAAGTGCTCAGGAGTGCGAAACCAAGTGCCACTTCCACTGCAAGGAACATCAGCTACTATTACATCCATTGTACGTTTTTCTACTGTCTTATTCTCAAAATTGAGACGTTCTAAGTCTTTTTGTAAATCATTCACGCCATAACTTGCGTCATAATGCATCAATTTCATTCGTGACTTTGCATTTTCCAGTATACCAGGTCGTACATCAGACATATGGAAATCACAACGTTCTTTCGAACTAAGATTTAGAGTCTTTCCTGCGGATCCGCAGCATAAGTCCCATACTACATCTCCTTCGTTGAGCTGTATTTCATTACAGATAAATTGAGATGACAAATCCTGCACTTGAACAGTATTTTGAAGTTTATCAGTCACCAAGATTTCTTTTGCTCCTAATAAGCCTAGCTTTCCTTGAACTTGATTGGCGTGATCCTTGGCCCAATTTCGCGGTCTATACCGTATATTTTGAATATCGTTATAATGACTGAAACTCTCCATTAGATATTCAGACGGATAAAACACCAAGCCTTCTTCAGAATCTGTGTAAGAGGCAAAATGTTTTAAACTAATATTTTCATTGAGTTGATCTATTTCTAAGTTAAGGTTAACTCCTTGTCCCTCAGCAACTTTTTTCAGATCAGATGTCCATTCCCATTCTAAAAGCAAGCTACTTTTTAATAGGCCAGTGGCTATAGATTCATTTTTAAAAAGTAGTCCAGTTCTTAAATAAGTATAACAAATATCTGCGATTGCTTTACGATCTTTAGACCCATATTTCTTATGCCCGCTAAAGTGATTTTTAATGTGAATGTGAAATGGCTCTGGATAGTTGTAAGTTTCCAGAATTTCTAAAGAACTCTTAAATCTTGATCTAAAATATTTCAATTAATCTACTCTGATAAGTTCTCGTTCTTGTAACTTAAACAACTCTAAATATTCATTTTGAAAACAGTTTCCAAACTTTTGAAAATTGAAATCTGAATTTGCATAAGAAATACTCTTTCCTTCTATAAATAGTGGAAAGTAAGAACCAAAAGCATCAAGTAACTCACAAGAAAGTAAAAGTTGATCATATCCTTTATACACAAACCAACTAGGCACTCCGTTATATATTGTAGTATATGAACTATAGAGATCTTGAGCCATTTTATTAGGAATTTGAGCCTTATTAACTGAAAGATAAGTTACATTTAATTTTTCTAATTGACTGTAGTCAACACTAGAAAAGTTGAGCCATTCGTCCCCACCTATCAAAGTAACCTTATCAGCTTTTGATAGTAACCCAGTCACTGCGTAGGTCATACTTGTTTTAGAAGTACCGGTGTGCAGCACCACTGTTTTATCCGTTCCCAAATGATTATTCCACTTTATACGCCCTGAGTAGGCTATCTTCTCAAAATTAATATTCTGTTCGATACACTCTTGTACCAAAGCAGCACCAAAAGTCTTATCAAAACCTTTTCCGTCTCTTACGATTAAGAGTTTTTCATCTTTATGTTCTCTTTTAAAGTATTTTAAAAATTGCTTAGCTTGCATCCGTTCGCTAGGATTTGCAAAAAATAAATAGGGATTGTTACTCCAAACTTCCTCCATTGTACTAATTGGTGATAGAAGAGGAATCTTTCGTTGTCTCGCGAAATAAGCCGCTATTTTGACCTGTCCTTCATCTGTAGGACCTAAAATTAAATCCACATTCTCAAATTCTGGCGTCCTTAAGATTTGCCTCAGTTTTGTAGTATCATTGTCTGAATCATAGTACTTGATATTAAATGTAGACTGAAGTTTTTCGATAGAAGGAATGGCTAGAAGCATTCCTTGATAGTATTCTAACATAAGATTTGCTCTTCGACTATCTCTACTAGAATTACTCGCGTCACTATGAAAAGGTAAAATGACGGCTATATTGAAGCTGTGGTCATGTATTGGGACCTGGAAATCTTCGCCTTTAAAATTTATTATCTCATACTTCTGTTTTTTAGCTTTTTTACTATCGTTTTTTGGTTTACTCTCAACACCAGTAGATGTTTCAGTTTTTTCTTCCTTACCCTCTATAACTATCTCATCATCTTTGGGCCATTCTACAGTAGGAGTCTTTCTGAAAGCACCGCAAGAAATGAGTAAAATCGGAACAAGTAAGAATAGGTCTATATTACTCCCACTCAATCGTCGCAGGTGGTTTTGAACTGATATCATATACTACTCTATTTATACCTTTTACTTGATTTATTATCTTATTGGAAACCTTTGCTAGAAATGAATGAGGCAAATCTGCCCAATCTGCAGTCATACCATCTACAGAAGTCACCGCTCTTAGTGCTATTACATTTTCATAAGTCCTTTCATCGCCCATCACACCTACGGATTGCACAGGTAGAAAAATAGCTCCTGCTTGCCATATCTGATTATAAAGACCTTGATTTTTCATCTCATGAATAAATATAGAATCTGCTTCTTGCAAGATTGCTACGTTTCGCTCGTTCACCTCGCCAATAATTCTAATGGCAAGTCCAGGTCCAGGAAATGGGTGTCTTTCTAGTATCAGTTTTGGCACTCCTATTTCAGCTCCAATTCTTCTCACCTCATCTTTAAAAAGAAGTCTCAATGGTTCTGCAAGTTGCAATTCCATATCATCTGGCAAACCTCCCACATTATGATGGGACTTAATGGTAGCAGAAGGACCTTTTACAGATACAGACTCTATAACATCTGGGTAAATTGTTCCCTGTCCAAGCCATTTAGCATCTGAAATTTTCGAAGCCTCTTGATCAAACACTTCGATAAATGTATTCCCTATAATCTTTCGTTTCGTCTCAGGATCTGTTATCCCTTTCAGTCGACTAATGAACATATCGGAAGCATCAACACCAATGACATTGAGCCCTAAGCCCTTGTAAGCTTCAAGTACTTCCTCATACTCGTGTGATCTTAGTACTCCATTATTTACGAAGATACCAATTAAGTTGTCACCTATTGCTTTGTGAAGTATGAATGCAGCTACTGAACTGTCTACACCTCCACTCAGTCCCATTATCACTTTATCATTTCCTATAGTTTTCTTATAGTGCTCCACGCTTTCGGTAACAAAATGTACTGGAGTCCAGTCTCCTTGGCACTTACAGATACCTTGAGTGAAGTTTTGCAACAATACTTTACCATCTGCACTATGACTTACTTCTGGATGAAACTGTACGGCATATATCTCTTTATCATCGAACCTAAAAGCAGCTACGGGAATAGTATCTGTTTTAGCAAGGACAGATGTGCCTTCAGGCATTTGCAATATAGTATCTCCATGACTCATCCATACTTGACCACCATCAGATATCCCTGCAAGAAGTTCACAGTGCTTAGTTACAGTTAAATTTGCTCTGCCATATTCTCTGTGTGTAGACTTTTCCACCTTACCTCTATTTATAGCTACAAGATGTTGAGCTCCATAACAAACTGCAAGTACTGGCACGTTTAGATTCATAATATCTAAACTAGCTACAGGAGCATTCTCGTCCGTAGTAGATGCAGGACTCCCAGAAAGGATTACACCTTTAAGATTTTCTGAAAGTGCTGGCAATTTGTTAAATGGGTGTATTTCGCAATAAATATTCAGTTCTCTAATACGTCGTGCGATTAGCTGAGTAAATTGAGATCCATAGTCTACAATGAGAATTTGCTCGTGCATAGTTTTTAATAGATGCACAAAAATAAAGATTAAGAGCTTAAGCGAAAGAAGACAATCGTTAGCAAGTTATAAACAAATACGTATTGCTCAGAATACTTTTAATTAAGCGAAAGGGTTGGTGAACTTATAACCTACTCCTCTTAATGAAACAAAGTATTTTGGATTCTTAGGATCCTCTTCAAAATACTTCCTGAATGCAAGTATGAAATTATCAATAGTCCGTGTACTTGGATATACAGAGTAACCCCAAACTGTTTGAAGAATTTTTTCTCTACTGACGACTTCGTCTTTATTCTCTATCAATAACTTTAGAAGTAATGCTTCTTTTTTAGTCAATGAGAACTTACCGTCTTTTCCTACGGCTTCATAACTATCAAAATTTGCAGAGTTATTTCCAAATGTATAGTCACTGATACTTTTGGAATCTGAATTATCATCAGAACGTGTGATTAGCTTATCAATTCTTAGCATCAACTCCTCAAGATTGAATGGTTTAGTCAAATAATCATCTCCACCTTTTTTTAATCCTAAAATCCTGTCCTCTGAACTACTTTTAGCACTTAAAAACATAACTGGAACATCCGAATCGTGTAATCTTATGTTTTCACATACAGCGATACCATCGATGTTTGGTATCATTATATCCAAAATAACTAAATCAAAGCGTTGTTCCTTAAATGTAGTGATAGCTGAAGCTCCGTCATTTACTACAATTGGGTAATAGTCTTCAATTTCTAAATTAAGCTTAATTGTGTCAGCTAAGTGCTTTTCGTCTTCTACTACTAAGATTCTTTTCTTTATCATATAGTTTTTGGAATAAACTTGTCTCGCAAAGTTGAATTATTCTTAGCATTATTAAGTCAGGATAGTATCACAATAAAAATTATGGTAATTCAATTCGAAATACAGAACCTTTTGGTTTATTGGCTGTTACCATTACTTTTCCGTTGTGTCGTTCAGTTGCTTGCTTCACTATAAATAAGCCCAATCCAGTTCCTTTTGTAGTACGTGTCTCTTCATCTTGTACTCTGTAAAACTTCTTAAACACATTCTTCATATCCTTTTTGCTAATTCCTACGCCCTGATCGTTTACCTCCAAAATTTTTTTATTATTTTGAGAAAATAATGAAACTTCTATTGGATTATTATTTGAATACTTAAATGCATTTTCGATCAGGTTATTAACTACCATTCTTAGTATAAATCCATCCCCATTTACAAATAGATCTTCCTCGATATTCGAATTTATTTCACCTTTTATACTCTGATTTTTTACTACTTGTTTCACCATTTCGCTAAGTGAAACATCACCCAAAGAATACTCATACTTGTTATTCTCAATTTGCATAGAAATAAGCATATTCTCTGCAAGCTCTTCAAGTCTAAAGGTGTTTTGAATACTATTGTCTATGAGTTCATTCTTTTTTTCATCTTTGATACGAGGGTGTTTACTAGTCTGCAGCATCAATCGAATTGCTGCAATTGGTGTTTTAAACTCATGGGTAACAGATAATAAAAAATTATTCTGTCTTTTGTTCAATTTATAAATGCTATCGATACTATAGTATACTCCGTAAATACCCGAAGCCACTAGTATCAATAAAAGTATGCTTTGGTACAACCAAATGTTACGTTGTTGCAGTCTCTCTGCCTTTAGTTCATCTAGCTTTAACTGATTGATGCTTAGCTGAACCACATACTTTGAAGGCTGTACTTCAGTAAAACTAGCAACATAACTCTCCCTAAATCTAGTAGATATATAGTTCCTAAGCAATGTTGTATCTATATTGATATTCAATTGCTTAAGGTAGTACTCAACTCGTTCATCCTTCCCCAGTCTCTTGTTTTTTGCTTGTTCTATTACTTGTAGAGTACAGGCTCCTAATCCTGCTTGGAGAACATCATTTTTCAACTCAAAATCAGTGCTGGAATAATTTAAAAGTGAGAATGTAAGCCACGTAAATGCTGCTAGTATATAAATAATTACTAAAACGATAAGTACTTTTACACGCATTGGGCTTAAAATTGAGGGCTAAAATAAGTCAGTGACTATGAAAGATAACAACTTACCTATTATTTCTAGTAGAAAACTTAGTCTACACAATGGACAAGACAAGGATGCCATTTGGGTAGCGTATTCAGGTAAGATTTATGATGTTACAGAAAGTAGACTATGGAGAGGTGGCAAGCACTACGAACATTGGGCAGGGCAAGATTTGACCACAGAACTTGAGGATGCACCACACGGTCTTGGGGTATTTGATAAATTTACTTGTATTGGAATTCTTGAAAAATAATAAAAACCTTGAACCACCTTCTATTGTACATTTGCCAACATTGTGGAGATTGGAAAAATAAATAAGCTTAAGGCTGCTCGTACTACTGATAATGGTTGCTACCTTATGGATGCAGAAGGCAGCGAGGTCCTTTTACCCAATGCATATGTAACTAAGGATCTCAAACTTGGTGACGAAATTGAGGTTTTTGTGTACAAAGACAATGAGGAAAGACCTGTCGCTACTACTCTAGCCCCTAAAATACAAGTAGACAAATTCGCATATCTTCAAGTGATGGATGTAAATAAAGCTGGTGCGTTTATGGATATGGGCGTGGTTAAACAGCTTATGATACCCTACAGCGAGCAACCTGTAAAAATGGAGACCGGTGAATCTTACGTAGTATTCTGTCTACTAGATGATGAGACAGATAGATTAATTGGTTCTGCACAATTAGAAGACTTTATATTCACTGAAGAGATTGATCTTGAAGAAGGTCAGGAAGTAGATCTATTAATTTATAAGCGTTCAAACCTTGGGATAAACGTAATAGTGAATCAAATGTTTCAAGGGCTAATTTTTCACTCTGATGTGCACAAAAGAGCGAATATAGGTGACGAAATAAAGGGTTATGTGAAGACTATACGCGAGGATGGGAAATTGGATATTTTACTTCAAGAGCCCGGTTACAGAAATGTAATAGACAAAACAACACAAGGGGTGCTTGACATTCTTAAGAAACACGGTGGCAAATTTCCATACCATGACAAAAGCAATCCTGATGATATTCGACGTGTGTTCGGTATGAGTAAAAAAGCATTCAAAAAAGCTCTCGGAAACCTCTACAAAAATAGAATGGTCGAACTAAGTAAGACCGGAACAAAGCTTCTTAAATAAGAGCTTTAAAGCTAAAATAAATACCGTGCTACTAATCTACCGATATGAATAATGGGTGCGTCCTCACTCTTTCGTCCATCGTAACTTACCACCACTTGTATATTATTAGCTAAAGTGCGTTGATAACCAAGCTTCCAAGTAGCATTATTACCATCTTGCAAGCCTCTTAGTAGCTCATAGCCAAGATTTGTACTTGTAGATCCATCAAAATTCACCCTAATAAAACTAGCTCCAGCGTCAAAAGTTCCTTTAGACGCTTTAGCACATTTAAAAACTCCTCCTATTTCAAAACTCTCAGAGGTCTCCCCTCCCAAGCTTTCTTCATTTTCTGCTGTAAAGTATTTCGTCAATAGCTCAATTCTATAAAGCTTCTTAAAAAGTAACTGTAAATTAGGTTCAAGCTCAATGAACTGATAATCAAAATCATTGTTGCTAAAAAACTGACTTTCATATTTCTTAACTCCTGCTCTTACTCGACTAGTAAGTGTAAATTGTCTTCCAAGATTGACACGTACATTTAACACATTTTCTAGATTCTCACGGCTATCAAACCCATTGGTTAACAATACTTTATAGCCTCCTTGAATAAAAGTGAAATCTACACTATACTTAGAGTTGCCTCGATTAAAGAAAAGCGTAGAACGTAGATTTTGAGAACTACTAATAAGTGATGTGTCTGTTAGGTTCTGATCAAAAAGATTAAGCAATGAAATCCCTTCATTTGGTAGTACTTTCTTATCCAAAATGAGTGTGCTGATGCTATTAAATCGGGAATAAAAAGGTCTTTTCTTGGTTTGTTTTTTGACAAATACTGAAGGGTTTAATTCCAGCGTTTGACTGATACGAGTAGATTGTGTAGTAAAAAAACCTGCCACAGGTGTAAATATTTTGATATGGTCTGCTCGCTGTCTATCCAACTCAGAGGCTATCTCAAACTCATTTAATGTTTTTAACCCATTGCTATCATAATCATTCCAAACATAAACCCCATTTCCTGGCTGTACTTTTAGGTACTGAAACTCTCTTCTTTGCTCTTGCCCTGTACCTATCTCATAAAAAGTACGTGATCTTATGAACTTCTTAAAAAACTTAAGGTTGAGTTCTAATCTACTTTGTAGTGTATTCTCGAGTGCTTTTGAACTTAATGTAGTATCTAAAATTTCCAGCTGACGGTAAATAGTACTTAAATTTATTTGCTGGTTCGTTTTAGTTTTGTACCTGCTGGAAAGACCAATGTCTCTTCCAATCGTAGAATTACTGAAAGCCTCATTCTGTGGCAGCCTATCCGTCCTTTGAGAAGCTACTAGGTTATATCTCAATCTGGTACTATCTGTGTTTTTAATAAATGCTTGATATCTGTCAAACCCGTAACTCTGGTTAAGCAAACTATCTGTAGTAAAAGTACTCTGCTCGGTTATGATATCAAAACCAGCAACTATTTTCTTAAATGCTCTCTGAATGTTGGCTGATATGCTGTAGAATTGATTGATTAATTCCGAAGAATCTGAGACAGAAGTGTTAGAGTTCATAAGTTCTAATCTAGAATTCATGACTAAGTTCTTAAATCTAACTCCTCCGGTAGTTAGGTTTGAAAAACCAGTAAAATTACCAGGTCTTAAAAATACTGCAGTCGAATTCTTAAGAAAATCTCTATCTGATTTTACTAACCCAAAATTAGCATTGCCTATATGTTCGAATGATGGAACAAGTACTGAGAAAGAGCTTGGGTTTTCAAGCACCTTGCTCCACTTTCTATCAAATTCAACAGTACGGTATCTTTCTACAAAATTGAAGTTTCCATTGACTAGCTCATAGTTAATATCACTTTTCCATCTCCAGGCTGAACTATCTGACAACAAACGGTCAGTCTTTCGAAACATCTTCAGTCCAAAACCTAAGTTGTCCTCGTCATCTAAAGATGAAAATGTATTGTCGTCAAAGGAACTTAGGCTATATTCGATTCCAGATGTTTTTCCATCTTCCTTAAAAACCATTCCAATATTAAAAGTATTCAATCGCTTCGGTGCAATCAAAATCTCCACAGGAACATAGTCTCCAAAATTATCACCTACATACTCAAAAACTTTTCCATTTGCACCAGTTTGAGCTTGGGCATAACTACCATTTCCACTTCCAACGTTAGTAAAACTGACATCATAAAAAGTATCTAAAACACTTGGTTCTGAGGCATATACGTAGACAAAATCACCCCCAAAAATCTGACGAGTATACATAATGCGTTCTTGGTTATACTCTTGCAATTGACTTACATTGGATATAAATGCCTGCTGATCTCCAGACTCAGCAAGCACATTTATTGCTGATTTATTTTGAATAGAATCAAAAGCATCTAAACTCTGAAGGAAAGGTTGAGATTTCAGGTCCATCTCATTAAAACCATTCGTGTATATCGTAAATTTACCTTTAGATAATGAGGTTCCTAGATGAGCCACAGATCTACCGTAATTACGGTCAGAATATTGAAACTCAACCACTATCCTACTATAGCGTGTAATTAGAATTTTAGGAGTAAAAGTGATCTCACCTGTATTATAATTTACGACGTAATCGTTATTCTCACCACGTGAAAGCTTTTTACCATCCAAGAAGACATTTTCTGTGCCTGCTATGACGATAATGAAAGTTTCACCATTGTCACCACTCAATCTATATGGACCACTATTTCCTTCTATACCGTTGATCGTGTTTCTACTAAACCTACCACGAGACATCGCCAGTTCTCCTTGATTACTAACCCTCCATCCTTTTGAGGTTCTAGAAACTCCTTGATACTGAAGTCCTCTTGACTTTTTATAGTAATTAATAAAATACGAGTCCTGAGGTCTCTTCATTAAAAAATCACCCACAGTAATCTTGCTACTATCCTTTTTCAAGGTAATGAACACTTGATCAAAATCCTGTATTTGTTGAGTGTTACCCTCTGGCTGAATTGGATTGTTTTCATCGCTTATTACAGCCAAGACGTCTACGTCATTTGCTAAAGTTCCTTTGATTCGTAAATTGAGATTGCTGTTTACAACTAAATCTTGTGCGTTCCCAAATCCAATACCTCTCGATACATTTCCTGCAGTTCTGAGGTTTCCATACTCTACCTCGGTCTCAGATCTAGATGGTGTATATGAAAACGGGTTATCAATATATGTTCTGCGAATAACAGATTTATCCTTATTTTGATAGCTTATTTTGAACCGAAGAACCTGATAAGAAACGGAAATACTATCGCTAACTAAAGCACCTAACCAAATAATATTATTCTGAAAGATTTTAAAATCAGAATTCTCAGAGTACCCGTTTATGGTGATACTATCTGGTGCAATGAATCCAGGATCTAACAACATCGTGTCACCTTGGACAGGCAATATTTTCGTGAACTTTAATCCAGAAGTCTGTGCAAATGAAGACACGCCAATGACTAAAAACAATATGAGTATATGCCTATGCAATGTGTCTCCAAGAGTAAAACAAATTAACGCTAATTACCTTTCAAGTTGTATACAAGAAGAGCATTTAGAAAATTGAGCTATCCTACATCGGGTTCTGACTCCGCAACTACAAGTTCCTTACTACCTGCACCACGAATTAATCCATAAGACATATATATACTCGTAATTATGATAACCCACAATATGATTCCTGGCTGAAAGGCTTCAGATACCAAACTCTTAGGAACATTATAGAACAAAAGAATCGTGATTAATCCCCGTGGAGCTACATATTCAACTATTGCAGAAGCTTTTTTTGTGACAAACTTTAACAGTATAATTCGACCCAATAGAATACCTACAAATGCCATAACACTGATTATCAGAACTTCTACATCAACCAGTGCTGCAATATCAATCGTAAGCCCAAATACAATAAAGAAAAATGTCCTAAGCACAAATGCTGTTTCACGAGAGATAATATGAAAGTCTTTCTCCATTTTGCGAAATTCCATCCGTGTCATTAAATTTTTCAATGGACCTCTAAAAACCAAATGATGATTTTTTAACATTAGACCAAATACTAGTATCAAAACCAATGGACTAAGATGAATCATCTTACCTAAAGCATAAATCAAAATCAAAATTGATATGAAGAAAAAAAGCTTCACTTTGGCATTCAAGAATTTAAAGAGCAACACTAGCCCCACTCCTACAGCTAAAGAAACTACTATTGTAGCCAATACTTCAAAAGCAAATTCTCCTACAGACGAACCAACTTTATTGGTTTCTAAAATACTGACTATAAGGTTGAACATCATAATCCCAATAATGTCTGAAATACAACTCTCATATATCAGTAACTCTCTATCGTACTCTTCTAAACTAGCCACACTTGGAAGCACTATGGCACTGCTTATTACTGCGAGTGGAGTAGCATAAAGAATTGAACTGGACCAACTCATTTCTATTAGGAAATGGAAAATCGGAGCTATAATAATGATACTCCCAAAGATTCCTAAAATTGCTAAAATTGTAGCTTTGGTGATGAGTGATTTTTTGTCCTTGGATAACTCTAAATCTAAAGCTCCCTCTAAGACAATCATAATTAACCCTACAGTACCTAAGATCTTTAGATATGGAAAAAAGTTAATTTGATAGTCTGGATAATGATTTAGAAATTGCCCCATTCCAACACCTGCTACGATAAGCATAAGTACTGAAGGTATGTTTGTACGCTTAGATATCTCACTGAAAAAGTAAGACAATACAATACACACCGATAGTGAGACAATAATGAGATTATAATCCATTAGGTCAAAGTTAACTTTCTATTTCACTCCTTTAAAAAAATATTCTCA
>ERZ1046568.868-NODE-868-length-23268-cov-8.087666_pt1 | contig 23268 bp, 22 predicted proteins | sample MGYA00383092_ERZ1046568 | MGnify/ENA primary metagenome ERZ1046568 (study PRJEB29581, sample SAMEA5548362) | metagenome | biome: marine; feature: coastal; material: water | depth 1 m | study: Short-term variability in the microbial, nano- and picoplankton dynamics... | reverse complement strand
CCGTGGACCAAGTCACGCATGCCTAGCAAAGCCATCTAAGATGGGGTATAATAAAACCCCATAAACCGACGATATGTGAGCACAATGAAAGCTAATCCCAAACCATGGCTTTACGGCCCAAACTGGCAGGGTATTCGGTGCGAGGCCCGGACCCGTCGGGGGACCTTGTGCCAACGTCCCGCTAGACTCCCTGTGGGGCGCTGCAAGCTCCATGGAGGCGCGAGCACCGGTCCGAGGACCAAGGACCACGGGCCTTGATCCGGGGTGCCCCCCTTCTGCGTTCTGGCTGTCTGCTATCACGCTTTGCTGCAGTAACCCCGGCCTAAGGATCGTGAACCTTGGACCTCGGCTATAGTTTCCAATCTTTGCGCCAGTTTCGATCTAGGATACCCTGTTCAACTAAAGTTTTTTCAATTTGCTTGATCTCTGAACGGACTGCGCGCCCGACCTCAGCGCGTTTTTTGGCAGCCTGGCGCTTTTCTTTTGTAAATCGCCCGTGAGTAGTGTGGAGTGCCGCGATTTTATCCTTGCCGGCTTGGGTGCGAGGTCCTGTAGATTTGCCGCCGTGCCTCGTACATCTGCCCGTCAGCTTCACTGCTGGACGCTGACATGCGCCACCAGCTTTGGTTCGTGCACCACAGCGGACTCCAGGCCAATCAGGGCCAAAACGCGTCTTTAAACCAATTTTAACGTTATCTTTTGTTAACATTCGAAACACCCCTATATGAGTGTTATAAAATAACATAAATCACGATGCAGCACGAGGGCGCACACTTAGTTGAAATAACGCCACCAAAGGTTGCGCAGATCCTTGCTCAGGTTAGCCAGGCTCACGGGTCCGCTACTCAACCCGCTTAACTTCGCGCGTTAATTGTCGATAACCTTGGACCTCTGAAAATGACAGTCTGGGCCATAAATCCATGATTTGGGTTTGGGATTAATTTTGTTCAGCGGCATCTGCTTGTGAGGATTAATAAGAGCCCAAATTGAACGCAGTGACTAGCAATGTGTAGCTTGATCCAGGGACAGCCCCTAAGCAAAATCTTCCAACCTCAACTATGAGCATGCAATGCCGACAATAAGTTCAAGGAGCGTGGTCCAGTTCCCTCACCTCTTGGCGCAATATCTCTACTTTAGGCATTGGACTAAAGCAGTCATTAATTCAAATCGCCGCGAAGGGCTGCTTAGAGCCCATCCTGTGAATTCGATTTTCATGCTGTGAGCGCGCGCAGCGCGAAAATTGCGGCAAGCGCAAAAAATCTCGTGCTGCCATGCGGCGGGATAACCGGCCATTCGGGCACTGCGCAGCGAAGAAATCTCGGTGTTTATGGACAAAGGCGTGTACAAAGGTTGGTTCTTCCCGCACGACAAGACCGTTGCGATGAATGTTGCAACGCTTGTCGCGCAAGAGGGTGCCACACCAGTTCAGGCAAGCGAAGATGATCTTTTTGCAAATGAACGACGCGCCTTTACCAATCTTGCAAAGACCCCCGAAACTCTGACAAGGATTTTGTCGCTCTTGGAAACAGGCACGGTCGTTCGAAACTAGCATCAACAATTCGCCGACTTCATTCGGTGTTGATCCCGACGAAAGCTGCCCTTGGAGGTACAAGGGCGGCTTTTCGTCAAGCCAAATGGGGACACGACGGCCCAACAGCCCGCAGGCCATTATCACGGGCCCGCCGATTTAAATGAAGTGTAAAAGTGGTGCCTAGGGGCGAGACGAAACAATCATTTAAGTTCAGATTCTTGTAAGAAAGTGGGGCAATCGAACTCCTCGGGAAATCCCAAGGCCTCCCAACAAATTGTCCCACCCGTCGCGAGCGATATATGCAACCCAACAGACCAACATACTTGGTTGACGCTGGTCGGCTATGTTGAGGGGTTACGGCCAAGCTTAGAGACATTAGTAATATGCGGGTAATGTGAGTTGATGGTTTAGGCGCGGTGGACCAACTTATTAAATTAACAAGCTTCTAGGCGCCATTCGAAGCTGTCGTTTGAATGGACCGCAGCGAAGGCCTTTTTTGGCGCCCATAGCGCAGAATAATCGACTATTGATAAAAACTATGCCGCCAGGCATGCCCTTCCAGGGCCTGCCGCATTTCGCTTGGGAAAACACCGCCATCGGAAAACGCAACGTTCATATCGACTTCGGTTTGATTGCGCATTCCACACGCGATCGTTGATATCCCGTGTTCAGACAAACAATACCTTAGCGCTGCTTCCGCCAGATTTTCGAAATACGGAGCACATACCTCTTTAACCGCCTCTACCCGATTCAAAGTCTCTTCAAATCGCCCGCCGCGATACATTTCTGATCGTTTGTCGCTTTTTGACCATTGGGCATAAGTCGCGTTGTTCCAAGTTCCGCTTAGCGATCCGCTGTCTAACGGTACTCGGCCGATAAATGCGGTTTGGATATGTTTGCCGGCGGGAAAGAGGGCATCTCGAGGCGCCTGTTCAAAGATATTAAACAAAACTTGAATCGAGCTGACCAGGCCGGTTTTCGCCAGAGCGACCCCAGTTTCCGGTTGAATATCGGGCAGAGAAACACCGATCGCGCGAATTTTCCCATCAATTAACGCCTTGGCGGCGCCTTCAAGCCAATCGAAGTTTCTTGTCCCGTCTTCAATCCAAAGATGAAGTTGTAATAGGTCGATGTGATCGCGATCAAGACGCACCAGTGCATCATCGATTTGCTGGGTCAGGTAATCTGTCGGGTATTGGTTTTTAATGCTGGATAGGTCGGGTTCGCCGTCAACAACTCCACGAGGCAAGACCTTTGTCGCAACAAAAATATCTTCGGATTTCCGGGCGGCAACAGCCTTCCCGACCAAAGTTTCACTACGACCGTTGCCGTAAGCCGCCGCTGTGTCGACAAAATTTATGCCTTGGCCAAACGCATGTACAAGTGTGCTAATCGCCTCTTGATCGGAGATATCTCCCCATGTGCCACCCAGTTGCCAGGCCCCGAATGCGATTTCGCTGACCTGCCAACCGGTGCGTCCGAATGTATTATATTGCAATTCAATGTCCTTTGGATTTGCCAATCAAACTTTACCGGCTGCCTTCAACCGGGCGTCCAGTTTATCCTGATATGCGTTTGCGGCTTTTTCATCGAGTTGTGCGCTTTCGGCATAATAAATGAAACCAAGCGCCTTACGCGATCTTGTTTTGGATTGGTTGGCCCCAGCCCAGTGGATCGTTTTGGAATCATGCATCAGGAAAGTGCCTGCATCGCCAGGAAAAGAACGTGTCTCTGCCTTGTCCTCGTCGGTACCGAAGTCGGTCATGCCTTGCGAAAACCCAAGGACGCCGGTCTGTCCGTGGTCGCGAAAACCTTCGTGTTTGTGGCTGCCGCGCACGTAATGAATGCACCCGTTTTCTTCGTCTACCGGTTCTAGCGCCAACCAGCCTGTCACAGCCCGGCAGGGCGAAAGGTGAAAGTAATATCCATCTTGGTGCGGAGGTGTCGGTTTTCCAATTCCAGCAGGTTTGTTGAAATATTGCATGTTGACAGGGATCACGTTTTCTCCAAGCACCGTTTCCGCAATTTTCCTTGGTAACCCATTCAACATCAGATCCTCGAAGTAGGGGTCATATTCGAACATTCTTTGCAGTTGTTTTAGCGAAGATTTGTCCTCTGGATCTTCGTAATAGACGCTTTCAGATGGCATTTCAGGTACGACATCATTGATGAACCGATCGATTTCGGCATTGATTTGTGCCATATCCTCAGAATTGTAGAGGGGACGCAGCGCCGCGTAACCGTCTTGTTCAAATTCTGTGGTCAGTTCATTTTCACCTACGGGAAGATCGTTCATCCGGTGTTCCAATTCTAAATATTTCCTGATCCAACGGTAGCTTTGGAAATTTGTTGAAACAACAGATAGTTCTGGCTATACTATAGGAAATCCGACAGTTGGCGGCTCAAATTGCAAGAATTTCATAATGAAAGCGACTGGCGCGATCCAAATTTACTTCATCAGCAGATGGGTCAGTTCACGACTCGATACGAAATCGGACCAGCGCAATGGCCGCATTTTGATTTGTTGTGGATCCATAGCGGAACGATCATTCTTGAGATCGGAAGTAATGCGCAGGCCCTTGAACTATCTGCGCCGGGTGGCGTTTTGATATTTCCAGATGTTCCCTTTCACGGGCGTGCAATTTCAAAAACAGCCCACGCTTCGATTTGTCACTTTTCCGGTTCACCGGGGCACGTGTTCGCAACGGCGGATGGTTTCTTAGAACCGCGTGCGCAAGACAGGTTACATGTGCAAAACTTGATCCGACTGTCACTGGAATATGCCGATCGGGGGGCCGGGATGTCAGTTCGGGTGCGGTTGCTAAAGTCAATCTTGGATTGTTTTGATCAAACCCAAGTGGCCAATATTCCCGATGATCGCGTTTCACGGGCATGGGACGCCGCTCGTTTTCACCTTGCAGAAATGCGAAGCCTTGGCGATGTGGCAGGGATCATCGGCTTGTCGGAAAGTACCTTCAGAAGTTTGCACCGAGAAACCTTCGATGGTTCTGCGGGCAAATACCTAAAGGAACTGCGATTGTCAGAGGCTGAACGATTGTTGTCATCAACGGGGCTAAGCGTGCGGCAAATTTCGAAAGCTGTGGGGTACAGCCACGCGGAAAGTTTTTCAGCCGCATTTAAGATACGTTTTGGAACTTCGCCGGGACAGTTTCGCCGGTGGAGCCATAGGTTCGCCTAGAACCACATTATATCAACTTCATTCCCAACCTTCGATGAAGCCACGTTCGCCTAGAACAACATCCAATCTCTCGCGCAATTCCGAACAGTTTTGAACGAACTCGGCAAGCTGAAGCCTTAGGCCATCCAGCGTGGAACCCGGGGCCGCAGGGCCATTGGCCAATAGGTTGACCAACTCTTTTGGGTCAGCGGTAAGGTCATACGCCTCGTCCCCGTTGTCGGGATCGTTGATATACAAGTGATCATCCGTTCGGATGGCATGGGTCAGGCTTTTGTGGCGTCCCGCCGAGGGCATGCCAGAGGGCCAGCTTGTGCCAATAAAACCATGATAGTCGCCAATTCCGGAAAACACCGCCTTATGAAGCGGTTCACCGCGACCTTCGCGAATCCATTCTAGAATGCATTTCCCTTGGTTTGTCGGGATTTCGGCGTCTGCAATCGAAAGAATAGTTGGAAACAAATCCACTGAATTGATCATCTCAGAAACCCGCATCGGGCCCGCTTCGCCGCTGTTTTTAGGTGGCACGATGATTAAGGGGACGTGCAACAGGCAACCATAGTGTGCCTCTGATTTGTTGAATAATCCCTTTTCACCTGTGTAATCACCATGGTCAGAACCGATGATGACCCAAGTGTTTTCCAGCATTCCTTTTGCGTCCAATGCGGCGTACAGCCGGGACATTTCATCATCAATGTAGCGCACCATCCCATAATAGGTCGCGAGTGTTTTGCGAATATCCTGTTCGGACGCCTTGTCGATTCCGACTTGTTCACGGGCCTTGGCCTGCCAATCGGGAAGGTCGTCAGGATTGCCGGCTTCTGGCAGGGTCACATCATTCGGATTATACATGGTATCATAGGGGCGTGGCACAAAATACGGCGGATGCGGATCGTCGTAACAGATATGTAGGAAATAGGGCCGTTTGCTGTTCTGTGCTTGTTCGGCCATCCGAATGGCGCGATCAGTCAATAGCGCAGAATTGCCGTGCGAGGCATCACAATCGACTGCACCGCTTGACCAAGCGACATCTTTGCGACCTGACCGAATGTGATCCATCCATGAATTGTAAAGCGGACCACGCTCGTGCATCGAGCTTTGTTCATGCCAACCGCGCGAAAGATTGCGTTCGGGTTCATAATGACCAGCCGCGGCGGTGTAATATCCAGCGTCCGTCAACAATTCCGCCATCTGCGGAAGGTTAAACGGAACGCGATTCTGATGGCAGGTGGCGCCGTGAACTTGCGGATAGAATCCGGTGTGGACGGATGCACGCGACGGCGTGCAAATTGGCGCTGCCGAATAGGCGTTTTCAAAAACCCATCCCTCTTTTGCCATGCGGTCACAAAATGGCAGATCCAGGTCCCGGTTGCCCAGAAAAGACATTGCGGATGCCTTTGCCTGATCGAACATAATGTACAGGACATTGGGCTTGTCCTGCATCAGGCGTATCCATTTTCGCTAAGCCAAGCATCTAAAAGGGGTAAGCTTTCAGGTTTTGCCGCCTGAAACGGGGCGCGGCATTTGCCGACCGGGACCCCAATTTTGTTTAAGGCGTGCTTAAGCCCAGGAATCACACCGGTCTGAAGAAGGATTGCGATCAGCGCGTTTGCTTTGTTTTGAAGTTCGCGCGCGGTTTCGACATCACCAGAATTGATTGCCGCTTCAATTCCTACGTACACGTCACCGATCAAATTATAGGTTGATCCAATTCCGCCATCGCTTCCCATCGCTGCCGCCCCCAAGAACATCTCGTCAGTCCCAAAATAGAACTTCTTTGACGGAGCCCGGTGGCGGAGTTGTTGGAATTGAAACAGGTTTTGCGCCGTAAACTTTGCGCCCGTGATGCGATCATCTTCCAAAATATTCAAAAGCTTTTCGGTGCTAAGTTCAGTCCCCGAAAGCACTGGGATATTATAAATGATCACCGGCAATTCGGATGCATCTGCAATATCAAGGTAATACCGGCGGATCGCGTCAAAATCATGCTTGTAATAATAGGGTGGGACCGCTGACACGGCCGCATAACCTGTGTCTCGGGCGGTTTTTGACAGTTCAATGGCTTCGCGTGTCGACGCGGCGCCGACATGTGCGATTAATGTGCATTTGTCGCGTGCGTATTCGGCGAGAGCAGCAAGGTGGGTGGTGCGTTCTTCAAGCGATTGCAACATCGCCTCACCAGTCGATCCACCAGCGTAAAGTCCATGAACGCCCTTTGATAAAATGTAGTCAACAAGTGCTGGAATTCGGTCTGTACTAACGTCGCCGTTATCATCGAACGGGGTCAAAAGCGCCGCAAAAATGGATCCTGAGAGTGTCATCCGCTGCCTTTTCAAAGGTAAATTTTTCATGGTTTTAGGGGTGATTCCGCCCCATGTCACGCTCAATTGGTAGGCGGAATTATATTTTTGGTCAACCAAAATTAAAAAAGTAGACACCAAAAAGGAATCATGGTTTACTTTTCGCAAGTGGGAGGAAGCCGTGAGAGAAGAACACACAGCTGGTTCAATTGCCCGAACGATTGCAGGAGACATACACTTAGGTCGTTACAAGCCGTCTGAGATGCTCCCGAGTGAGCGCGGACTTTGCGAAGAATTTTTGGTGGGTAGAAGCGTTATCCGTGAGGCAATCACAATCCTTCAAGGGATGGGATTGGTCGATCTTTCAAAAGGCAAACGACCTCGGGTTGAATCGCCGACGCTTGCGAAGGTTATGGAAGGCATCAGCGACTCGGCACAATTTTTCTTTTCCGGAAGTGAAGGTCTGGCGCATTTAGAGCAAGCGCGCCTGTTCCTTGAAACCAGTCTTTTAAGATACGCCACCGAACACGCAACCAATGCCCAGATTGGTAAATTGGTTGAGGCAATAGATGTTTGTGAGCGTAATCTTGGCAATGTTCAGGCGTTTCGTGACGCGGACGTACAGTTTCATAGAATTTTGGCGGAAATTCCGGGTAACCCAATCTTTTTGGCGCTTCACGACACATTTGTTGAGCGTTTGATGAAGAACCGTGCGTTGTTGCCGGATTTTGAAAAACGCAACGCTGTTAGTAACCAGGAACATCGAGAAATCGTTTCAGCGGTTATTGATAAGAATTCAGACCGGGCGGTTTCCATCTTGTCCGGCCACCTGACCCGAAATTTCGGGACCTATTTCCATCTGGCGATGGAGCAAAATGCCAGTGCTGAAAGAATCGAAACACCAACACAAACCAGGGAGATTTCTCATGAATAAGATTTTAGGTCTTGCCATCGCCGCGGCGGTGTCAATGACATCAACACTCGCCTACGCGGATCGGGCGAACCAATTGTCGGACGAACGTGTTCGCGCCGCGATTGCCTATGCCATCGACATGGACACAATTGTTGAGACCTTGTTTGAAGGCAAAGCTATCGTTGCGGATTCGATGATCCCGAACGGTCCTTACAAGGCAGATGGTCTTGAGCGCTATTCATACGATCCAGACAAGGCACGTGCTCTTTTGGCGGAAGCCAATTGGGACGACAGCCAAGTTTTGGATGTTGTGTACTACTACGGCGACCAGTTGACAGCTGACCTTATGGTTGCGCTTCAGGCATACCTCGGTGACGTAGGCATCGATATGACTTACCGAAAATTGGAAGGTGACGTTGGCGGACAGTTGAACGCTCTTCCGGCTGACGGATCCGACACAAGCGCGGTCAATTGGGATATCGCATATGGTGCTAAAGCTGCGCTTGCGCTTCAGGAATACTATAATGGCTACGCATCAGGTCGTAGTTCTTATACTCCCGGTGACGCAAACCGCGACGCTCTGATCAATGCAATCAACGGAACAGTTGATGTTGGCGAACAGCAGGCGGCTTTCCAAGAGTTCACACAGTTTGAGAACTCTGCGCTTTCTGACATCCCGCTATACTATCAGCAGCTGTTTATTTACGAAAGCGATCGTTTGAACCGCAATGGCGGCCAATATGGTAATGATCAGTTTGTTTATGACTGGGGTATCACTGATTGGACAGTCACTCCGGACGGCAATGGCAAGCAAGTGATGTACACAAACACTGCTCCAAGCACCTTCTTTGACCATCCATGGCTGAACCCAGGGATCTACATCTTCTCAAAAGTTGGACTTGATCGCCTAGTAACTGCTGATGGAGCGCTTGCGCCGACAGACGGTCAACTAGCAGAAAGTTTTGATGTTTCTGCAGATGGTATGTCGGTAACTTTCGATCTGAAAGACGGCGTGTCCTGGCATGACGGTCAGCCGTTGACAGCAGAAGATGTTATCTGGTCAATCGAAACTGCGATGACAGTTCCAGGAATTAACGCTGTGTTCGCAAGCACATTTGACGCAATCTCGGGCATGTCCGCAGATGGCGACAAAGTGACGATCAACTTCGGAACACTTGACCCGAACATGTTGCTGACATTCAGCCAATTCGCACCACTTCCGAAGCATTTGCTTGACGGTGTGAACCCAGCGGAATTCCAGCAGCATCCATTCTGGCAAAACCCTGTCGGGTCTGGTCCGTTCAAAATTGCCGAAGTTCAAATGAACGACTTTGTTCGCTTTGTGCCATTCGCTGACTATCATGGCGGTGTCGCAAAAATTGAAGAGATCGTAGCGTTTCCAAGTGGCGAGAACGACGGAAACGTCATTCAGAATGCTGAAGCACGCCGCCTTGACTATGGCTTCACCAAATCGGTTGGCGACGTTCAATCGTTGGAGGCAATGAGCCACATGCGCGTGATACCTGCGAACATTCCGTACACTCGTTCATTGCGGATTAACAAGTTCGCGAACATTACCGAGTAGTCTTCCTCCGCGACTACGAATGGTGTGGCCCTTGTGCGGGCCGCACCAATCAGGCAGATCCAAGCCAAGGATTCCACGACATGTTGACATTTATTATCCGGCGACTTTTGGTCACCATACCAATGCTGCTTGTCATCAGCTTCTTGGTGTATCTTGGGCTTGAGCTGACGCCCGGTGACGCTGTTTCACATATGATTGACCCGGAAGCTGCAAGTCGAATGACTGAAGAGCAATTCGATCAGCTACGAGAGGCGCTTGGCCTCAACAAAAGTTTCATCGAAAGATACGGTATCTGGTTGATGAGTGTCCTTCAGGGTGATTTTGGACATTCCCTTTCCGGCGGTGTTGCAATTTCCACGATTGTTTTGGACCGACTTCCGGCAACGCTTGAACTTTCGGTTTTCGCTTTGGTCTTTTCCACCGTATTTGGCTGCATCTTGGGCACGATGAGTGCCCTGCGCCGCGGGTCGGTAACAGACAGTAGTCTTACTGTTTTTGGTATGATCGGCGTATCGATCCCGGAATTCTTCTTTGGTTTGGTTTCAATCCTGATATTCGCGTTGCATTTCAATTGGCTGCCAGTGGGTGGGCGGTTGTTGCCCAGCTACGATAGCTATTTTGATCACCTTCCGAACATCATTCTTCCGGGCCTAGTCCTGTCGTTCATGATGACTGCGGGGGTAATGCGATATTCGCGCTCGGCGATGTTGGATAGCCTAAGTCGCGAATTTATTCGAACGGCGCGCTCCAAAGGCTTGCCAGATTGGCGCATCAATATGATCCATGGGTTTCGCGTGGCGTTGACACCTGTCGTCGTATTGATCGGGTTTCGCCTTCCAACATTGATCGGTGGATCGGTCATCATTGAAGAGGTTTTTCAATGGCCCGGCATCGGTAGCGAATTTATCGAGGCGGTGCGCGGCGCGGATTATCCGCTGGTGATGTCCATCGCGTTGCTTTCGGTGTTTGCAGTCCTAATGGCGAGTTTGATCGTCGATGTATTGACCGCGCTGATTGATCCGCGCGTTCGGCTAAGCTGAGGGAACCACCATGACCAATGCTGCGTTAAATCGTAAATTTGACAAAATCCGCGCTCGCGAGGAAGCAGGCTTGAACAAGCCGCAATCGGGCAGCCGGGCGTTGCGAAAATTGATGGGCAATCCATTGGCAGTCGCCGGGTTAGTTATCTTTTTGATCATCTTGCTGGCTTCTATTTTTGCGCCGCTTTTGACGCCACATGACCCTTTGAAAATTGATCTGCGGGCTATGTTGCAACCTCCATCGGCCGAACACTGGTTCGGCACGGATCGCACCGGCCGGGATGTGTTTGCGCGCATCCTTTACGGAGGCCGTGTTTCCATACTTGTTGGACTTGGCAGCGCTTTGATCGCCGCAGCAATTGGTGTCGGTATCGGGGCTTATACCGGGTATCGCGGTGGATGGCTGGACATGATCGCAATGCGCATATCTGAAATATTCATGTCTTTCCCGCAAATCATACTTGTTCTTCTGATGGTTTCGATCGTCGGGCAAAGTCTGGTGAACCTAATGGTCATTTTTGTTCTGACCGGTTGGGGCGGGATGTATCGAATGGCGCGTGCGCGAATGCTAAGCCTGCGCGAAGAGGAATACGTACAAGCCTTACAAAGCTTTGGCGTTCCGACGGTTAAGATTTGCTATAAGCACATTCTTCCAAACGCACTTGGTCCAATTATGGTGAACATCACGTTGACTACTGCGATGTTCATTCTGGCCGAAGCAGGTTTAAGCTTTTTGGGTCTGGGCGTACCGCTTTCTATTCCGACATGGGGCAACATTCTGAATGTCGCCAAAGACCTGCGGGTATTGGAAAACAATTGGTGGATGTGGTTGCCAGTCGGCACGGTCATTTCACTTTTCGTTCTCAGCGTAAATTTCATTGGTGATGGGTTGCGCGATTCAACCGATCCAACGTTGCAGGGGTAATCAGATGACCACAGATCTTGCCCTAAGCGTGAAGGACCTAAAAACCTTCTTTTATACCAACAAGCGTTGCAATAAGGCGGTGAATGGCGTTTCCTTTGAGATCAAAAAGGGAAAGACGCTTGGTGTTGTCGGCGAAAGCGGCAGCGGAAAATCTGTAACAGCTTCGAGCATAATGCAATTACTTCCGCGCTTAAGTCGCATTGAAGAAGGTTCGATAACCTATCGCGCCGAGCGCGGAGACATTCGGATCGATCAACTGGACCGCGACGGGGCGGAAATACGCTCTATCCGCGGTGAAGAAATCGCGATGATCTTTCAGGATCCCATGACCGCTTTGAACCCAGTCTACACAGTTGGGTATCAGATTGAAGAGGCCTTGAAGTACCATACCGATCTAGACGCCGCAGGTCGAAGGGCACGTGTAGTCGAATTGCTGACGGATATGGGTATTCCTTTGCCTGACAAACGTGCGGACGAATTCCCGCATCAGTTTTCGGGTGGGATGCGCCAAAGGGCGATGATTGCCATGGCAATGTCATGTAACCCCAAAATTTTGATCGCTGATGAACCAACCACCGCGTTGGACGTTACAATCCAAGCACAAATTTTCAACTTGATGAACAAGTTGAAAGAAGACCACGGCACGGCAATTATGCTGATCACCCATGACATGGGCGTCATTGCAGAACTCGCAGACGATGTCGCCGTTATGTACATGGGCAATATTGTTGAAGCCGGGACCGTGGATGAAGTCCTGCGAAAGCCAAGGCACCCCTATACACGGGCGCTGCTGGAATCGATCCCGGTTTTGGGTCGCGGGCGTGATCAGGACATCAAATCCATTCGCGGCGCGACACCTGATGCATATGACCGGCCAAAAGGTTGCCAGTTCGCACCGCGATGCGATTTTGCGACCGACGCCTGCAATCAGATGCCCGAAGAAGAATTTATCACAGATACGCATCGAACGATGTGCCACAACTGGCGGGAGTTAGCGGATCATGTCTGAGGCACCCGAAACAATCCTTAAATTGCGGGGTTTGAAGACGCACTTCCCAATCCGGGCAGGCGTTCTGAAACGCGTCGTTGCACATGTTAAAGCCGTGGACGGCGTCGACCTTGATGTGATCCGGGGCGAAGTCCTTGGGCTTGTCGGTGAAAGCGGTTGCGGCAAGACGACCCTAGGCAAATCGATCTTGCAATTGGTGCGCCCAACGGATGGCGAAGTCACCTTTGACGACGGCGGTGACCCGGTCGAACTGCGCGGCCTGTCGGACGAAGAACTGGTCCCCTATCGGAAAAAACTCCAGATTGTATTTCAGGATCCACATTCGTCCTTAAATCCAGCGTTCACGATCTTCGGGTCCCTTGAGGATCCGCTAAAACGCTATGGCGTGAAGTCAAAGGAAGAACGGCGCAAGATCATTGGCGATCTGCTTGAGGCCGTGAACATGCGGCGCGAATACATGGATCGTTACCCCCATGAATTTTCTGGCGGGCAGCGTCAGCGCATCGGCATCGCGCGTGCGCTTTGTATAGATCCAGAGCTGGTCGTTTGTGATGAGGCCGTAAGTGCGCTTGACGTGTCCATCCAGGCGCAGGTTCTGAAGCTATTGATGGATCTGAAGGTTGAACGAAACCTCACCTACGTCTTCATTACCCATGATCTATCCGTAACTGAATATTTATGTGACCGAATTGCTGTTATGTATCTTGGGCGTATTGTTGAGCTGGCGGACACGGAACAGATTTACTCTGATACCCAGCATCCCTATACCGAGGCGCTTTTGTCTGCCATTCCAGTCGCGGATTTGGACCGAAAAACCCAGCGCATCGTTCTAGAAGGTGATGTGCCAAGCCCGGTTAATCCGCCAAGTGGCTGCCCGTTCCATCCAAGGTGCCCGAAAGCTTTTGCAAAGTGCAAAACGGATGTGCCGGAGTTAAAAATGCATCGCCGTAATGATCGTGATCACTTTGTTGCCTGCCACTTGATTGATGAGGATTCAGCGAAATGAAGAACATTCTATTTATTGGGGTCGATCAACTACGCCATGACGTTGTTGGGCCACATAAATCAGTGCCCGTTGAAAGCCCAAATATCGACAGGTTGATCGCTGATGGTGTTAGTTTTGATCGGACCTATGCCACCAGCCCACTTTGTACACCCTCGCGCGCGTCGATGTTTACCGGTGATTATGCCTTTCGCCACGGGATGGGCACGAATTGTGATATGTACCACGCCCTGGGTACGGAATTGGCAGATCCCGATCGCCTTCTTCACAAGGAACTTGCGCGGGCAGGGTACCGATGCGGATTCGTCGGAAAATGGCATGTCGGCGTAGCCCGTTCGCCCGCTGATTACGGCTTTGATAGCGAAGCGCCAGCTGGTTATGGCAACCTCGCCCGTACGGATGAATTCAATTGCTATCTGGCAAAGAATGGATTGCGTTATAGCGTTGAACCGACGCTATTTTTTAATCCTGACCATCAAACGATGGCGGCGGGTCGCTGGCGTGGTCCAGTTGAATCGACGACATGCTATTACCAGACAGAACAGGCAATGGAGAAGCTGGACAAATATGCGGATGGGGATGCCCCATTCTATCTGTCTGTACAGTACTGGGATCCACACGGTCCGCATTTGATTCCAGATGCCTATTGGAAAAAGACGGATCGAAGCAAGATTTCGGTGTGGGACAATTTTGACGATGACCTTTCAACGAAACCGGCACGGGTCAAACGTGAAAGGGATGATTTCTATCGCAGCCATCCGCGCAAAGCTTCAGAACTTATCGAGTATATCGGTCTGTACTGCGATCACGTCGCATTGCTAGACAGCCAAGTCGGGCGACTTTTGGCGCATCTTGATGCTTTGGGCCTGACCGAAGATACGCTTGTAGTTTTTACATCCGATCACGGTGACATGACTGGCGCGCACGGCGGGTTGATCGACAAGGGCTTGCCCTATGAAGAGGCGATGCGGGTGCCGATGATCTTTAGCAATCCTGGGCTGAAGCCACAGAAATTGGATGCCTTGGCTTTGAACATGGACATTCTTCCAACTGCTATGGGCCTGATCGGCGTTAAAGCAGAGGGTCGCCAAGCGATGGATTTATCGGGACTTGTATCCGGAACTTCTGACCAGGCACGCCCCTATCTTTTGGCGGAATACCATGGGCTGAGGTTTTTGTTTTCGCAACGGGTTCTGGTTTCTGTGGACAACTGGAAATTCATCTTTAGTCCAGGCGACTATGACGAATTATATGACCTGAACACAGATCCTGGTGAGCGCGTGAATTTGGTAGATGCGCCCCAAGCCCAAACAAAATTGCATCAAATGCGCACGGCTTTGATAAGTGAAACCGCAAAGTTCGACGATCCGCTTCGCGATTGTGTGGCAAAATTCAACGGCCAATGGCGCACGAACTCAGGTCAGTTCGATGCCACGGCAGATATTCTGTCAGTCGATCCGCAATGACCGATCAGCCCAACATATTATTCATACTGACGGACCAGCAAAGGCCCGAAACACTGGGTTTTTTGGGCAAAACGCCATGCAGAACGCCTAACATCGACCGGATCGCGTCGTCGGGGACTTCTTTTGACAATGCGATAACACCCTGTCCCCTTTGCTCGCCCGCGCGGGCGTCGATCTTCACGGGCATGTATCCCACGCAAAACGATATGATGGACAACAACGCCTGTGCATTGACGTCATGCGAGATGTTGGATCATTTTCGCAACTCCGGCTATCAGATTAACTATGCCGGCAAATGGCACATGGGCGAAGATAATATTGGCAATTTTACCGACCGGCACGCAGGAGAAAGCACCAAAATCTATTCAAAATGGTGTTTGGATCAGGGATTGATCGACGGGTGGATGTTCAATGATCCAGCCACCCGAACGACCCGCACGCCATCGATGTCTATCCCGAAAGTGCATCGACAAAACCTACCGGTCAACAAGACGAACGAAGCCTACGTAACGGATTTCGCAATCGACATGATCCGAAACCGAGATCGCGGTAAACCGTTTTTTCAGGTGTGCTCTTACAACGGGCCGCATCCACCCTTCATGATCCCGGAACCGTACTTCAGCATGTATGATCCCCAAGACGTCGTGATGCCAGCGAACTTTGGCCCCGACGAAGGAGAACATCAGGTCCACACCGAAAGTTTTTATCGCCAACTTTTCCTAGATCACGGCGAAGACTTCGATGAATGGCGCGCGTCATATGCTGTCTATTGGGGGTTTGTGACGATGATTGACGATTTTGTCGGCAAGTTGCTTAAAACGCTTGAGGACGAGGGGCTTAGCGAGAATACGATCATCGTTTACACCTCTGACCACGGCGAAAACCTTGGGGCGCATGGGCTATGGCAAAAGATGGTGTCTTTTGAGGAATCGATCCGCGTCCCGATGATTATCAAGGAACCAAATGGTGCACGGGTTTCAAGCCAAACTCCGGCAAGTTTGATCGACCTTGCGCCGACATTGGCAGCACTAATTGATCTTCCCAACCACGCAAATTGGTCTGGGCGGAACTTGTGGGAAGCTGACCATTCAGAGTCCCGACGACCGGCACAGTTCGCGATGCAGCAACCCATCGGGGATTGGATGAAAACGGTGGATTGGCGGATGATCAAAGCCGACGGTTTCAAATACACTTGGCATTTCGGAATGGATGAAGAACTGTTTGACCTTTCAACAAATTCTGACGAAGTCGAAAACCTGTCTGGCAAAGTCGAGTATCGCCAAAGACTTCACGCAATGCGGTCAGAGTTGGGGGAATTCCTGCGCGATACCAACGACCCAATTTATCCGGCTTGGATTTCGGACGGTCGCGAAGGGTGCGCCGATGCGTGATCAAGTCGCCCCTGATCTTCGCGGTTTTTTAACTGAACGCCCGGTCGCGTCGGTGCCAATAACCCGTGAAACAATTGCCGAGGTTCGGGCTGGTTCAAATCAACGGATCAGCCAGCGCAAAGGGTTTGGGTCCACAGAACCGGAACACATCGTTGCGGATACCCCGGACGGACCCTTAGAAATGTTTGTCTATCATTCCGATCCGGGCGCATTTGACCCAAAACCCTGTATGGTTTGGTTTCATGGCGGTGGATACGTGATGGGGCAGGCCGCGGAAAACTGGTTCGGTCCCCTTTTCGCAGAAAGGGCGGGGTGCACGGTCGTCTCGGTCCAGTATCGGTTGGCCCCGGAACACCCCGCACCTGCAGCGACCAATGATGGATTTAGTGCGCTTAGTTGGGTGTATGCGAATGCTGCGGATCTTGCTGTCGATCCCAATCGAATAGCTGTGGGCGGTGCCAGCGCTGGCGGCGGGCTTGCGGCAAGTGTTGCGATCCATTCAAGAAATGTTTCGGGACCGCGACCAAGTTTTCAGCTGCTTCTTTACCCAATGTTGGACTTCCAGCACAAAACGCTATCAGGTCTGTTGCAAGGCCATCCGGTGTGGCCGCGTGAACATTCGCTTGGATGTTGGGATCTTTATTTGGGTCCAAACCCAGATCAAACGATCATTGAATTGGTGTCCGCTATTCACGCGCCGGATTTGTCTGACCTTCCACCGACCTACATCAGCGTTGGCGGCGTGGATTTATTTGTTGATGAGTGCCGGGCATTCCACCAGCGATTGTTGGACGCCGGGGGCGCATCAATGTTGGAGGTCACGCCGGGTGTCTACCATGGCGGTGAATCCGAAGGGTATGAAACCCAGACAGGGCGAAAAATGGTCGATGGGTATGTCGATGCGCTGAAGAGCGCGCTGCGGCCGGATTGAATAAAATGGTGAGTTGGAAACACGATGGATGACCAAAATTTCGGCACCGAGGATCGGCGTGGGTATTGGAAACCCAATGAGCTGATCAGATATCCTAACGTATTCGTCTGGCCGCCGCAGCTTCTTGCAATACTGCGTTGGATCCCGAGGTATTTGTTTCCTTGGGGCGTACTTTATGGGTTGCTGGCGTTCGCTGTTTGGACGTGGGCGACACCTTCGGTTGAGGCCATGAAAACGCTGTCAGTTGGGTGGATTGCTTTCATTTTCCTGCGCAACGCGGGACTGACAGTGTTGGTCGTTGGCGGCCAGCATTATTGGCTGTATGTCCGGCGCGGGCAAGGGACGGCGTTTAAATACAATCGTAAATGGCCCGATGCAAAAAAACCATCTTTCACCGGCGGAACACAACTTAGAGACAATCTATTCTGGACGTTTTGCAGTGGGCTGCCAATTTGGACAGCTTGGGAGGTTTTGACACTTTGGCTATATTCAAATGGGCACCTGGCCGGACTGAATATTTCAGAACATCCAAATTGGTTTGCCGTGATTTGGTTTTTCGTGCCGCTCATGCACGAGTTTCATTTTTACTGGATTCACCGATTTATTCATTGGCCGCCAATTTATAAGCGGGTCCATAAAATCCATCACCGCAATATCAATCCTGGACCATGGTCAGGCCTGTCGATGCATCCGGTTGAACATGTGATCTATTTTTCCGGATTCCTGATCTATTGGATTATTCCAGCTCATCCCCTCCACTTTATGCATTATTCAATGATGGTTGGTTTGGCGCCCGCGCAGGGCCACACCGGTTTTGATCGCGTGGTAACCGGAGACAATAAATCGGTCCACCTGCCGTACTATGCGCATTATTTGCACCATCGTTTGTTTGAGGTTAACTATGCCGACGGAACAATTCCATTGGATAAATGGTTTGGCTCATTCCATGACGGATCACCGGAAGCGGACGAGGCACTTAAGAAACGGCGGATCGCGATGAACGAGAAGCAAACCAAATGATCACGTATTCGCGAACTGATTTGACGTGCCAAATGCGCGATGACGCGGATTGCGCAAAAACCGCAAACGTAAAGAAATTTAACCAGGAACAAAGCGATGAATAGTCAATCGACCCCGCTAATGACCGTGGACTGGCATCTGCAGCTGCGCCAAATGGATGGCGGTCTTGTTGCTTCTTGTCAGCCGGTTGACGATGGCCCGATGGACGACCCAGAAATCGTTGCTGCAATGGCAGCCGCAGCGGTTGCGGGCGGTGCGAAAGCTGTACGAATTGAAGGATTGGACAATCTACGCGCGGCGCGACGTGCGGTTGATGTGCCAATAGTTGGCATCGTTAAGGCTGAGGTTCCAGAAGGCGAGCCCCGCATCACGATTAACCTAGCCGACGTGGTTGGATTAGTTGAAGCGGGTGCGGACATTATTGCCTACGACGCAACGAACAGACCAAGAAAGGACGCAGCGCATTTGGTTCTTCAAGCCATTATTGACGCGGGCAAATTGGCGATGGCCGATTGTTCGACATATGAGGATGCGCAAATTGCAGCGCACGCGGGCGCGTCAATCATCGGAACAACTATGTCCGGCTATACGTCTGAAACCGAAACAACGAGCAATTTGCCAGATTTCGACATGCTTAAGAAAGTCCAGTCCCTTGGAAAATTCGTGATGGCAGAAGGGCGGTTTGATACACCCGATCTGGCCGCGCGCGCGATCAAGCTGGGGGCGAACGGTGTCACTGTTGGAAGTTCTCTTACCCGCACAGAAGTCGTCACCAACCGTTTTGTAGGCGCAATTTCACAGGTCCAAGCTCGTGCCGGGCTAACAGGATTTGCGGTGGACATTGGTGGTACAAAAGTTGCCGCTGCAAAGATTGTGAATGGTGAAGTAGTCGCGCGCGATCAGGTGCCCACAGACCGAAACAAGGGTCCAATGGCCCAAATCGCATCTGCGGCGGGTATGTTGGCTTCTTTGGGTTTTGAAAAGGGGAACAAACTTGGCTTTGCGGTAACCGGAAGGATTGATCGCAGTGGAAATTGGTACGCAATTAATCGGGACACGCTAAGGAACATCGAGTCCGCCCCTTTTTCTGACTTGATCGTATCCGAAATAGGACGATCAAACGTCATCAATGACGCCGCTGCGGCGACTTTGGCAGAGTATGAATTCGGAGATAACACAGAGCACGATAATTTTGCGTATGTAACCGTCAGTACGGGTGTCGGTGGTGGGTTGATATTGAACCGGCGGCCACACTCATCGCAAAATGGGGTCGCCGGCCAATTAGGGTTTTCTGTAGCGCGTGATGGCAACAAGGTTTGTGGGTCTGGCCGCACCGGTACCGTGGAAAGCATCGCCGCCGGAAACGCAATCGCGCAAGCCGCCGCCGAGGCAGGCTATCCCGGATTGGAAGCCAAGGATGTTTTCCGACGGGCAAATGGCGGCGAAGAGTGGGCGCAAGAAATTGTACAAAACTCTGCAAAAGCCGTAGCGGACCTTTGCGTAGATCTTGTCGCGATTGTCGGTGTCACCAAAATTGCAATCGGTGGCAGCATCGGCTTAGCCGAAGGGTACATCGAATTAGTCCGCAAGTATATCGGACAGCAACCTGAATTGTTTCAAGTTCAAATCGTAACAGCAACATTGGGCGCTGATGGCCCGCTGATCGGTGCGCTTATGGAAAGTAACAACGTGTTATGAAAATTCTAATCTTGCCGAACCTGCAAGACGCTGTGGACGCAACAGCCAATATTCTTGCAGAAGCTATCGCAGATCATCCGCGCGCGAACCTAGGATTGGCGACCGGTGGCACGATGATCGAAGTTTACGACGCGCTGATTAAGCTGACCAAATCACGCGCATTGTCGTTTGCGGGCGTGTCCACGTTCAATTTAGATGAATATGTTGGGATCGCGCCTCAACACCCATCGTCTTATCACACGTATATGGATAACTGCCTGTTTTCAAATATTGATATAGCGCACGAGAACACGCATTTGCCCGTCGGAAACACCGCAAACTCTCACTCAGAGGCTGAACGCTTTGAAGATTTGATTGCCCAATCGGGGGGAATTGATCTTCAACTTTTGGGTATTGGTGGGAATGGTCACATCGGGTTTAATGAACCTTCGTCAAGCCTAGCTTCGCGGACGCGCGTTAAGACCTTAACGCGGGAAACACTGCAAGCAAATCAGGAGTATTTTGAGGGCGAATTAGTTCCGACTCTCGCAATTACGATGGGCATTCAAACGATCCTAGAGAGCAAAGAATGTCTTTTGCTGGCGACCGGGCAACGAAAAGCGGATGCGGTCGCCAAGTTGATCGAGGGTCCAGTTTCTGCGTCTTGTCCGGCGTCGGCCTTGCAATTTCATCCCAAAACAACGGTGGTGATTGACAGCGACGCGGCCTCCCAATTGAAGAACCGCGAATATTATCAATTCATTCACCCAGCGGGCTTGGGTGATGGCTGATTTGGTTTTTGCAGAGCGTTTATTCACAGGTGATGAGATGGTGGCCAATGCTCTCATCTCGATTGAGGACGGATTAATTTCCAGCATCGACATTTTGCGAAATGGTCAAGAACCGCCCGATCCTGCGAAAAGGGCGCCGATCGTAGCGCCCGGATTTATCGACATACAAATCAATGGTGGCTGTGATTTGCAATTTACCGACGTGCCGACCTTGGAATGCGTTCGCGCGATTGCTGATGCGGCACGTTGTGGGGGCACAGCACATGTGTTGCCGACATTTACTACCGCTCCCGGAACTAAGTATTTGAAGGCACTGGCGGCGGTTTCTAGTGCCATCCAAGCGAATGAGCCGGGAATTCTTGGCATGCATTTGGAAGGTCCGTTTCTAAGCCCAAAGCGCCCGGGAATTCACGATCCCAACAACATCCGCCCAGTAACTTCCCAAGACGTTGAAAACCTGGTCGCGTTCAAGGACGGAAAATTGCTGGTCACCCTTGCACCCGAGGCGCAGGATGAAGGAATTGTACAATCTCTGTGTGATCAAGGTGTGATTACGTTTGCCGGCCATAGTGACGCGACGGCCCAAGATATTCATAGGGCGCAACAATCGGGCCTTAGCGGAGCGACACATTTGTTCAATGCGATGTCCCAAACGACGGGGCGGGCCCCCGGCGTGGTTGGCTCGGTTTTGGCCTCGGACACCCTGTTTGCCGGTATTATTGCGGATGGGCATCATGTGAGTTGGGAGAATGTCAAAATCGCATCCAGAGTAATGCCTGACCGGCTTTGCCTCGTCACCGACGCGATGCAAACGCTCGAAGGCGAATTGGCGGAGTTTCATATTCATGGGAAAACGGTCCGCTTAGTTGAAGGCAGAATCGCCGACGATTACGGCACATTGGCCGGCGCACATGTGCACATGGATCAATGTGTACAAAACATGATCCATCATGTTGGAACCGATCCAGAAATCGCACTCAAAATGGCGTCGAAAAACCCCGCATCGGCCCTGGGGTTGTCACATGAGCTTGGCCGAGTGGCAGAAGGTTTTCGGGCATCGCTTACCTTGCTCAGAAGTGACTATTCTGCGTGCGGTGTTATTGTGGACGGTGACCACTTCGGGGCTTCAAAATCAATATTATCTTAGTCGGAACAGCATGGCTTTGCTTCAATTTGTTTCAAAGTCGATCAATTGAATGACATAGCTTCATCATGACCTTTGAGTGCGGGAATGTCGCATATTGCGGAGTTACCCCCGGCGCGGCGAATGTCCATTATGAGCCCTTATCTACGCGATAAAGGGAACGGTTTTCAGTTTCGTCAAGCGGCCACCTTCAAACCGTACTAGCTCCAGAGCAGATAGTTTACCTCTGATAGGCAACTTTCCGACAGCAGAAACATCGACTTGCTCAACATCCGCGCGTTCGTCGTAGGTTGCGATTGTCATATGAGGTTTGAACGGATGCGCTGAGCCGAATTCTAAACCGTGCTCCCCTTCATAAAGTTGGTTGTGCAAAGACGTGATGTGCTCGTTTCCATCACCACAGAGCAAGAACATTTTGTGTTTCTTCTCAAACGGGTCGAACTCAATCACACAGTCGTCAAAGACAACAGGGAACTCATTGGTTTAACTTGATGCCATGTCGACCAAACCAGCAATTGTTTGAAGATGCTCTTTTGCCGCGCCAAAGACCAAAGTGATGTGGGGCGGAACTAGATTAGCCCTTTCAGGCTCGTGCTCAGCCCTGAAAGCGCAGATACGCTCAGCGGAGTTTGGTTCAAAAACTGGGTATGCCAAAACATAGATCATGACGCGATTGTGTAGCTTCGCTTTGAAAGACTCAACGGCAGAAAAGTCCGCATGGCAGCTGTCGGACGTTTGGAAATGCTGCACAACTTCGCCAATGTCAGCTTTCGGGAAGCTACACCGCGGCATCGACGATCCCGGTGAATGTCCGCTAGTGGCCGGAAGCGCCAATTGGAACTTTTCCGGCGAAGGACCGCTTAGTCCGCATATCAGCCGTTAGTGCTTGGCGAACGCAATGTCTGCTTCCTCAGTTGGTGGTGGCAAACAAAATTACCTCCGAATGAATTTACACGGCTAATACTAAAGGCCCGTGGTCCGAGACGCGATGCCCTATGATTGGGGGGTCTGGTGTGAGCCTGGCGCGTTTTATCTGTTTGGATTGGGCGCAGTAACCCCCGAAACAAGATGGCCGACACCTCTTGGGAATGCTTAGCTCAGGGAACAGGCTCTCGCTATGATTGGTGCGGGAGTATTCACAGCAGATTAAGCTTTATAGTTTGCTGTTCCCTCGATCAGAAATTCGACGGACTTCAGGGAATGTTAACAAGCGGCAATGGACGCGGCAATTATTCTGTGATGCAAATAGGTCCTAAAACGCAAAAAACGCCAACTCATTGAGCCAGCGTTATTTTTGTTGGTTGCGGGAGTAGGATTTGAACCTACGACCTTCAGGTTATGAGCCT
>ERZ1046568.864-NODE-864-length-23374-cov-5.767743_pt1 | contig 23374 bp, 18 predicted proteins | sample MGYA00383092_ERZ1046568 | MGnify/ENA primary metagenome ERZ1046568 (study PRJEB29581, sample SAMEA5548362) | metagenome | biome: marine; feature: coastal; material: water | depth 1 m | study: Short-term variability in the microbial, nano- and picoplankton dynamics... | reverse complement strand
ACTAATGTCAATGTTTGGTCAACAGTAATACCAGTAAGCGTTACCACTACCGAACCTCCTACTCCAATAGTCGCAGTAGTATTTGCACCACTGTTAACGTTATATGTTACAACATGTCCTGCTGTTCCCGTTAGCGTAAACTGGCCATTCAATCCAGAACACACTCCTGCATTAACAGCACTTACTGAGACTGTGTATAGTGCCGGCTCAGATATAACCACACTGCTATAGGTATCCACACAACTCGATGTTCCATCAGAAGCAGTCACAGTATACGTTCCTGCAGGCAACCCGGTAACCTCGTATGGAAAACTACCAAACGAAGGTGCACCTGTTGGTGTTGATGAAGAATAACTAATATTCGTTGCCGTATTTGTCACTGTCAGCGTTCTAGGCGCTGTACCTCCTTGGATTTCAGCTGTAATTGAACCTGTAGCGTCTCCGTTACAAGAGATTGTAGCATTTTGAGCCGGAGTAACAGACGAATTAAGCGTGAGTGCCGGTGCACTCGTCATGGTTATAGAATTTGATGCAATCTGGTTACCACATGCATCGGTTACCGTAACTACATAGGTTCCTGCTGATAAATTCGTTGGCGCAGAAGACGGAGTTGCAGTAAAAGCAGAACCATTCAATGTCCATACATAAGAATAGGGAGCATCGCCACCCGTAAGTGATATTGTTGCCGAACCAGTTGCAGTGTTACCACATGGTCGGTCGTCGACCGCAAGTGTAACTTGGGTTAATGGATCAGACAAGACGTTTCCAACCACCGTGACGTTCTGGTCTGTTGCACCTGCTGAAGAAAGTATTACAGATCCACTTGGTGTTCCTGCAGCTGCAGATGACAAACGGATATAAATTATAGTCGAACTAACAGATCCGCCAGACTGAGCAAGAGTAAGCGTGCTCGTGTAGGTCGTGTTGTCTGTTGAGTACTCATATCCAGTCAAAGAAGCAATATCGATATCATTAATCAAACTTTGCCCAGAAACCGAAAAGTTTTGATCAGTAGAAGCAACACCTGTGCAAGACTCAAAATTAGAAAGTGCACCATTTGTTATGGTTATGCTCTGACCAAAAACCGACATACTGGAAACAAACAATAAAGCCAAAAGCGATATATACTTTGTAAATCTGTAGCTCATTTTTGAAAAATAAAAATTGAAAGTTAAACCCTTTATAGGATTGGAGAGTAGAGAGTTCCTCATTTTGAACGTATGTTTTATTGCTTGAAAATCAGTATATTATGTTATTTTCTTATTCTAATTCACGAAATATTATTTAGTCAAAGAAACTCTGACACAATAATATCTGGACAAAAGTAAACCAAATTATTAATAAATTCGAAGTTTGTTTTAACTATTTCTTTGTTAATAAAGTTATTCGACAAAAATTCTGATTCGAAAATCTATGATTTTAATCCTCCTTATTCGAGCTATATTATTGTTTTATTGGTATTTAAGAATTTAACCGGTTTGAACTGATAGAATCCAAAAAGTAAAGATAAATTCAATTGAACAATTAGCACTTTTGGCATATAAATGATTCTATTTTCGATAAAAAAAAGAAACATAATAGCCAGGTGTGATAGAACGTTGACAGTTGTATATCGTAAATAAGTATTTAAATTAGTGTACATGAGAAGACTTTCTAAATCCGAATTTAAGACCGCTTGTAATTGCACAACAAAATTGTATTACAAGAAAAAGGGCTTTCCATCTTCCAATGAGGGCAACGACTATTTGCAATTTTTGGCAGATGGTGGACATCAGGTAGGCAAATTGGCCACCATGCAATATCCAGAAGGAAAAGACATCAGTTCCGGAAACAATCATGAGGAAGCCAAAAAACAAACTGGTCTGTATTTAAAAGAAGAAAACATCACGCTTTTCGAACCCTATATTGAAAGTGGACAAAAACTCATTCGGATTGACATTTTGAATAAAATAGGGAATCACTTCCAATTGATTGAGGTGAAATCGAAAAGCTATAATTCAAAAGAAGATCCAAAAGCACAAAAAAAAGGACTGAAGGATTATATTTATGACCTAGCGTATCAATACCTTGTTTTGCAGGAATATCTGACACAAAAAGGTGAACCGTTCACGATTACACCGTATTTGTTCTTGCCTGACAAATCAAAGCATTGTAAAACGGAAGGACTAAACAGCCTATTTAAACTTAGATCGGAAAAATTTTCGAGCAAAATATTTAGAGCCGTAGCAGTTGATATAGACGAAAACTTCAAAAAAGACATTGAAAATGAAGACTTATTGGTGCTGGTTCCTTTTTACGATGAAGTCATTGAACTTCAAGAAGAAATCAAACTACGAAGCACCAAATTCCTAAATTCTCTGAATCCGCTACTAATTAATGAACAAGCCAAACTTAACAAAGGCTGTTTTTCATGTGAGTACAATGTGAGCAATGAAGAATTTAAGGACAGTGGTTTTGACCTGTGCTGGAAAGATAAGAATGAACCAGAACACAGTATTAATGACCTCTATTACTCAGGATCTCTGGGGAAAAAGAGCTTAGGAATTGAAAACTTAGTAGATTACCTTATAGAAGCCAATAAGCTCTCACTTTATGATATACCAGATGAGTTCATCAGCGATGGATCAAGAGGGCAACGACAGCGCATACAATTGGAGTTCACTCAAAGTGAAGAGGAATATTTCTCTAAAGACATGACCGAAGACCTCAAATGGACTTATCCGTTGCATTTTATTGATTTTGAAACTGCCACTGCTGCCCTGCCCTATCATAAAGGAATGAGCCCCTATGAGGCTGTAGCCTTCCAGTGGTCCTGCCATACAATCCGAGAACCAGGAGCCGAACCCGAACATTTTGAATGGATCAACCTGAATCAAAAATTTCCAAATTTTGATTTTGCCCGATCTTTAAAGAAATGTATCGGGAATAAAGGAACGGTTTTAATGTGGGCTTCGCATGAGAATACCATTTTACGAAACATCTTCAATCAAATGGGAAAATACAATATCGAAGATGAAGCACTCAAACATTGGCTCAAGGGGATTGTAAAGTTTGGCAAGGAGGATAAATCCAGACTCATTGATATGAATAGGTTTACATTAGATCATTATTTTCACCCAAAGATGAAGGGCCAGACATCTATTAAAAAAGTATTACCCGCTGTATTGTATGAAAACAGCAGCGCGCGCATCTCTCGCTGGCTCGCAGAGTTTGATTCAAAGTTCTCCTTATTAAATGAAAACGATGGCAGAATTACAGACCCTTATGCGCAATTGCCTTCCTTAGATATCTTCGATGGAGGCGAAAAATATTTGAAAGACGGTGGGGGTGCCATGGCGGCCTATCAGGAGATTTTACTGAGACTTCGAAAAAACGATGCAGAATCTTTAAAAGCCTACGAAAAGGGTTTGCTAAATTACTGTAAGTTAGATACTCTGGCGATGGTGATTATCTGGGAACATTGGAAAACATCTTTAAGCATTTAAAAAATGCTGTGTTTCGGTTTTTTGCTTCGCTTTAGCGCAAAAAGAACATTATAATTTAGGTTTGTACTTCAATACAGAAATATATAACGTAAAATGGCTACTCAACTGAGAGACTATTTTACCTTTGGGCTCTGATTTCGAGAAGTTTAAATGTTTATACCGATTTGAAAAACTCCAATCAATGTCATTGAAGCATTGTGAAACCAAATGAATTTTTGCATCTATGAAAGATAGGATTTGCTTTAAATGTGATCAAGCCTGCACAACACAGCTCAGTTACTGTAACAATTAGATTCAAAATATACGGTGAAACCGGCCGAATCTTTTTTTTTAGTTATTGGTTTTTATTCTAAGTTGTTTTTGAGGTATAAATAATCCAAAAAAAGAACATTATTCAATAATTTCAATTAATTTTAGGTTATTAACAGTTATAAAAAAAACAATGAAATTTATTAATAAGTGGTACCCAGTAATATTAGCATTCATTTGCATGTTATATTCAATCGGTCTAGGATTAACAGGAGACAAAGCTGGCGCACAATATTCAGCCCATTGGCCTGGGACAATTTTATTATTTGCTCTTGTGATTCGACAACGCAGAAAAGATACAAAAGAATGAGTATATCAATGTATATAACAGGTTTTGTCATTTTTGCAGTGTATATGTTTTTTACTCTCTGGAACATCTACAATTCTGCGAATAAAGATAAATAACCTCCAACAAATGTTCAGACGGGTTTGTTTAATTTTTTTTGATCTTATACCGACATGAAGTAAATGGCTTATTTCTAGTGCCTTTTTACTCTAGTGAAGTAGAGATTTTAAAATTCTTTAAGTCAAATCAGCCATGAAATCTCTTTGCTAGGGCTCGTTTCCTTTGCACCGTTAATGGCGTATTATTTTCTAACAGAAGATATGTTTCACGGCGGGAACGATGCAATCCTTGAAAATTTGTAAACTTTAACACACTATGAGTTTAAGTAGGCGCTTAGTTTAATGAATTTGATCAATAATAATTACCTTGACAAGTTGTTTTTATAATTTAATTTTTAAAAAATTTAAAATCTTGTCAATACTTTCTTTGGCATCTCCATAGAGCATTTCTGAATTATCTTTATAAAACAGCGGATTTTCTTCACCAGAATAACCAGTACTTGTGCCCCGTTTTAGAACAATCACCTTTTCTGCTTTCCAAACTTCAATTACCGGCATTCCAAAAATAGAGCTATCTGGATCGTCTTGTGCACATGGGTTAACGACATCGTTTGCACCAATAACCATAACCATGTTAGTAGAAATTAGCTCAGAATTTATTTCATCCATTTCCAAAACGATATCATATGGAACATTGGCTTCAGCAAGGAGTACATTCATGTGACCTGGAAGTCTTCCCGCCACAGGATGAATAGCAAATCGAACATTAATTCCTGAATTCCGCAATGTTTGGACCATTTGATAAATTGGATACTGAGCTTTAGCAACAGCCATACCATAACCAGGAACTATAATGATTGACTTTGCTTCCTTTAAGTAATTAGCAGTTTCTTCGTGGTCAATTGTATTTATTTCCCCTTCGATTGTTTTTATCACGCCCTGCGCTTTCGATGAATTTCCAAATCCACCAAGGATAACAGAAAAAAAAGATCGGTTCATGGCTTCGCACATGTGCTTGGACAAGATCGCGCCAGAACTACCCACAAGAGCACCAGTTACAATTAAAAGATCATTTCCAAGCATGAATCCTGCGGCTGACGCAGCCCATCCTGAATACGAGTTCAACATTGAAACCACTACAGGCATATCTCCCCCACCAATAGCCATAACCAACATTACGCCTAAAAAAGCAGCAATGCCTGTCATCAAATAAAGATAAAGTAATCCATTGACAGTTTCTTGCTGTTGAAATAAAACAGCCAGAACAATACAAACCAAAAGTAAGCAGACATTAACGACGTGCCGACCCTTGTAGAGCAGTGCTTTGCTCTGAATTTTACCTTCAAGTTTGCCCCAAGCCACAATAGAACCTGTAAAAGTTACAGCTCCGATAAATATGCCAATAAAAACTTCACTTAAATGGATGGTTTCTTCAACGCCTGATAAGTGATGTGTTTTTGTATCAAGGTAAGACCCAAACCCGACCAATACAGCCGCAAGTCCAACAAAACTGTGCAAAATAGCTACTAGTTGTGGCATACTCGTCATTTCTACCTTGCGCGAAAGCAGAAGACCTACTACTGAGGCTACTGCAATTGAAGCAATAATATACACTTGACCAACAACACCCTCACCTAAAACAGTTGCCAAAATGGCTATTATCATTCCGATAATTCCATACATCAGTCCTTTCTTAGCTGAATTTTGAGAGGATAATCCGCCTAAACTTAGAATAAAAAGTATGCTTGAAAATAAATAGGCTGCTGTTTGTATTTCTTTCACTATAAACATCTTGTACTATTTTTTGAACATATTTAACATCCGATGAGTAACCAAAAAACCTCCTACAATATTTATACTTGCCACTATAATAGCAACGATAGCGATAAGAGTCACCGGATTTGAGAGATCATTTGTTACTTGAAGTAATCCACCAACTACAATAATTCCGCTTATTGCATTCGTAACTGCCATTAAAGGGGTATGCAGGGAGTGCGCTACATTCGTAATTAATTGCCAACCAACAAAAACAGATAAAACAAAAACGGTAAAGTGTTGCATAAATTCAGCTGGGGCGTATTTGCCTACAACCAAAAGTAACGTACCTAATAATCCTAAGAGGATCATCTGATTACTAAATATTTTTTTTGATTCTTTAACTTTTCCACTGTTTAATTCTTTATCAGCAATAACATTTGTTTTATTTCCATTAGCACTTAGACTTACCGGAAGAGGTGCTGGAGGCCAATTAATTTCACCGCTGAAAGTAACCATTGACCTCGATATAATTGTATCTTCATGATCAATTTGCCAATTTTCAGCATTTCCCATGTATTCTAGAAGATTACATAAATTGTTGCCATACAACTGAGATGCTAAACTTGGTAATTGACTGAGTTTACCGACAATGGTTACTCCATTCGAAGTTGTATAAACTTCTTGGTTTTTTGTTAGAGCACAATTTCCGCCGGATGCTGCAGCTAAATCAACGATAACAGATCCTGGTTTCATAGAATGAACATGGTAATCCAATAGTAATTTTGGGGCTAGTTTTCCTGGGATTTGTGCCGTTGTTATTATGATGTCTACTTCTTTTGCTTGGGTTAAGAATAATTGCATTTCAGCTTCAATAAATTCTTTACTCATTTCTTTGGAGTATCCTGATGATGTTGCTCCATCTTCCTCTAGCGCTACCGTCAAAAAGGTTGCTCCCATTGATTCGATTTGCTCGGACACCTCTTTTCTAGTGTCAAATGCTCGAACTATTGCACCTAGCGAATTTGCTGCACCTATAGCAGCTAATCCGGCAACACCAGCTCCAATAACCAAGACCTTAGCAGGCTCTACTTTTCCTGCTGCTGTAATTTGACCATTTAAAAATCGTCCAAAATGATAAGACCCTTCAATAACAGCTCGGTATCCAGAAATGTTAGCCATAGAGGATAATACATCCATTTTTTGAGCCTTTGTAATGCGGGGAATTGCGTCCATTGCAATAGCATTTACCCCTTGATTCGCTAATTTTTGTAGCAAATCGTTATTCTGCGAAGGCCATAGGTAACAAAATAGAATTAAATTTTTACGCATTTTACCTACTTCTTCTAGTGTAGGTTCTTTTACCTTGAGAACAATATCTGATTGACTATAAATATCATTGGACGACTCAATAATCAAAGCACCAGCATTAATATAATCAATATCAGAAATGTTAGCATTTAATCCTGCCTGAGTTTCAATTGAGACAGTAAAGCCTTGTTTAATAAGTCGCTTTACAGTCACAGGCGTAGCTGCAACTCTATGCTCCTCTAAAAATATTTCTGCAGGAATTCCTACTTTCATAACTTGATTTTAATGTTATATACTTGTAATTACGAATATGTTTTTACTATTTTCTTACCAAAGAAATTTGTTATACTTTGAAAGTCAATGAACTAATCATATGATAATCAATAACAATCAATCGTGACTTTTGTTTTAACTAAAAAGCCGCTTGATATTATAAAATAATTGTACTTCTAATTTCTTGTCTAAACGATACAACAGAACCATTGTGCAGGATTATACAAATGAAAACCTACATCAAACACTTACAATCAGCTAACACCAAAAAAGACATCTGAAAAGGAATTTTCACATTCTCAAATATAATATTCCCCCTAATAAAAAACACTCCTTCATCAACAAAAGAAGGTCAATCCTCTCAGCCCAACCTTCACCCTATTCTGATAACGAATTAATTCTCAAAAAACTCTCTTAATCCAACCCATACTTTGCCTCAAGCAATGGACTGAACTTGAACACCCATCTCTGAATAGTGGAGTGATCCACTTTCACTCCTCTGATTCGTAACATCTCTCATACATCACGATAAATCAAAGTAAACCTTAGTCTGAAATAAACAGCTTGTAAAATGATCGATTTTGGAAAACAATGGTGCTTGAAAATAATTTTTTTATCTAAATGTAGCTAAATAATTATTTTAGTTAAATTAGATGGTACAGAACCCGAGCGATTGCTTTTGGTTTGAATGCTTTTAAGAGAAACGTGATAATAAGTATGCCTTGAAAAAAATATCCATTATTCTAATCTTCCTTTGTTTTTTTTCATCGATTGCACAATCGCAGCATACTATAAGCGACACCATCTATCGAGAAGGGTCGCTCTATGCACTTCGAAAAAATATTGGAACGGATACACTTTTGATGCTTGAACGGATGGCATCGTATCATTTTCACCAACTGGTTAATAAGTATCGCGTTTCAAAAAGAAAGAAAACCATTTATTGGGACGACAAACTGTGGCTAGCGGCCCGAAATCATAATGTCTTTATGGTTCAAAACCTGAAGCATTTGAGTCATAGTGAGTCAAAATCCAAACCGTACGCAACCGGCCGTTACCCAGAGGACAGAATGGAATACGTGACTTATGGCAGTCGAGAGTTCCGATTTGGAGGATTTGAAAACTGCGCTGTTTCTGGAGGTATGGTTCCTGGAAGTATGGATTTAACTGTCTTTCATGGTGAAACCATCGACGACCTTATTGACATGGCGATCGATGCTGCCGAAGTTTTTTTTGACATCTGGAAGCATTCACCGGGTCACAATGCAAACATGCTCGAGGAAGATCATCTCGCCCATGGAACCAGTATCATTTTTGGGGAAGTATCCGAATATGCCACTAGCGTATTCACTCAAAAACAGAAGTACTACGCTCCAGACGATTTGAATGTTGATTTTCTCGGAGAACAATCAGATTCATTTATACAATTGTTTGAAGAAAATGGTCAAAAGCATGAGGATTATTCCAAGGGAATGAATCGGATTGAATTTAAGTTATTCATTAGCTTAACTCACCAATTTAAGCAACGAGAAATTGAACCCGACAAGGGACTTTATAAACTGCTCAAGTACATAGAGGAACACTATGAAGATTCACACTCAATTGAAAAGAAATACAAGAAAGCGACGAAGTATGCGGGGATATTCAAATTAATGAAGTATAAAATAAATTCACTTAATCATTCAGAACTGTTCAACTTCGAGGAATTTTATTCATTGGCAGGTATGGAGAGTATTGAACAGTTTATTCAGAATAATTTATCACATATAAACCATGCAGATGGATGGGCGGGTAAAGTGAAAATTTTAGAAACCGGAGATCAATTTGAATTAAAGATCGAAGTCTTCACACTAACCGAGAAGAAAAAATGAATATTATGAACTCAAAATTATCTATTTTTGTTTTTACGCTTTTATTGAGCGTTTGGTCTTTTTTAGCTAATGCCCAGAAACAAAAAAAAATCGAGATAACCGGAGGGCTTACAGGATATTATTTCTGGGAAGAAGACTCACTAGGTTTTATCAAAAAGCATAAAACAGGTAAGCCATATCTGCAAAATTTCAAAGTCCGTTTTGATACGGAGTCAGGAAGGATCACTTCAAATAAACTGAAGGAAAGAACCCTAAGAGAATCAATTTCAAAGTTCGCTCATGAAAATAAATCATCCAGAAAAAAAAGAATAATTTCTGACAGCAGTGAAACTTTGAAGATTCTATTGAAAAAAATTCCTTCAGAGTTTCCTAATTCGATGATCATTACTCAACATGATGAGGAATGGTCGAGCCGCATTAGACAAAACGTTCTGTACTTTAACATCGTTGCAAACAAAATGAGGTTTTCACACGCATCAGATTCATTGATACTCAGATCGCTTGAGATTCGCATTAAAACTGAAGGACATTATACAATATATAGGACGTTCAATAAAAATGGGGTAATTGAAAAAGAAAAGTTGTACAATTATGCTGGAGAGCAGATATCCGACTCACTGTTACAAGATCCTGATCCCATTCCAGGAAGGTATTTGATCTTTTCGAATGGTTATAGAGGTCCAAAAAAAGACCGAGATAAAACCGATAATCTGATCACGAGTTTTGATCGTTATCAATATTGGTATAAGTTGGACGATACAATCATCCATCGTTTGAATCCAACAATGACATATTATATTGATGGAAGTATGGGAGTCAACACTTCTGTACATAAATCGAAACTGAGGTTCGGTATCAGTTATGCTATGGCGAGAATTTTCAAAAATTCTAAAAAGACGAAACGAATTTTGCACACTAAAGAAAATGAAGTAGGATTTGATACTCGTAAATCGGAAGGTCGAATTGCAGGTCGTACTTTTCTTCGATCCCGCTGCATTTCGCCAGATTGCGAATTTGTCAAAGACACGGTCGATATAGTTTGTCACAGTATGGGCTACGCTTATTCGCTCGGTTTTATTGAAGAAATCAAGGACAGGGTGATCTTTGGTAAGATATATATTCTGGCTCCAGAAAGTGCCTGCACGGATGGTTTTGACTGGCTAGAGTTTCAGGAGGTATGGCAGTATGGAAGCAAGTATAATGCACCTATGTCTGAACAGGATGTTGTAGCACCACAATGTATGGTGAAAGGACTTGAATACATGCCAGCCTCAAGGGGAGGACAAATCTTTATCCCAAATGATGTAAAGTTCAATAAGATTCTAGATATCCACGATACCAAATACTTTGATTGGATACTAAATCGTATACCGAAAGATAGCCGTGGATTCATTGATTAATTGCTCTGGCATAGACAAAGGTTCTGTATTGATTTTCAGTTTTTGAGCTTCTGTTTTGCCCTTTCCTTGAATTTCTATCTCTTTTTGTTTATGTTTAATGATAACTATACCATTATCAAAAGTTATAATTAAAAAACAAAGTTGGCGTGAATGGAATTCCTAAAGTAGAATAACTTGAATTATCTGAAAAATTGGTTGTTCGAAAGAGTCTTGAATTAGAGGTATTCAGTAAATTTAAAATTGAAACCCCTGTTTTTATGGATGACTTTTTCAACTTTTTGGTATACATGAAAGCGATATCTATTCTTGAATACGGTTTGATTTCAACCTCATTTTTTAAAGAAAAAGACATAAATCCAGAACCATATACGCCTGCGATACTAATTGTTAATGGTTTAAACCATAAATTCATCGATGCTTTTAGTTCATGTCGTTGACTTTGCTCTGGTTCTGTTATTGTACTTGAAGTGAGCTTTGAGTCTACCTGCTCATTAAATTGTCCGAGTGAATAGCTTAGGATTACTTCATGTTTCTTAATTCTCAGCTTTGAAAAAAAATCTAAACCATATGCATATCCACTAATTCTATCTGAATTGACAAACGTATCATTTACTGAATAGCGACTAATCCCATTGAATGTTTTGTAATATCCTTCAAGATTAAATTCCAATGACTTTATAAGATAAGAAATACCAATTACATTGTGCATGGATTGCTGCACGGGCGTATATTTTTCGTCAGCTAATGACCATATCATTGAACGCGCTCCAGAAGTGTCAGCGAGTTGAATTTTGGAAATAAACTGATTGTAAATTCCAGTTCCGAAGTTGATGTTCCAATTCTCGGATACTTTTAGTTTACCATTCACACGTGGTTGGAGGTATGGTTTCAATTGCGTAATTAGAACGTCGCCTTTTAAACCAAATTGCACATACAAACGATTCCATAATGTTAATTGATCTTTTACATAAAAAGAAAGGCGATTAATTGCAAAGTCAAAGTTTTTGAGTGTGGTTGAGCCTTCAATTGAATTGAGAATAGAATGATTACGTATAAAAGCTGCAGAGAAATCCAACTGGTTTCTGGGCTTAGCAGGAAAGAAATGTTCAAAACGAAGCTGACATTCGTCTATTCCGTTTTCACGAATTGATGAATAGGTGTTACTACTATTTATAGAGTCGGAAAACATTGAAGTAAAGGTCTCTTTTGGTTTAAAGATACTATGTGAGAAGAGTACGCGACTGATTCCTCCACTCTTCCAATTGCGTGAATAGTTGATTGAATTACCTAGCTGGTAAGAATTTACTGTTAAATTAGAGGCATAGGAGAATACATCTTTTTTGTTAAATGATTCATCATATCCATCTAGACTTGCAATAGAACTAATCTGAATTCGATCTCTGTTTTTTAAAACAGCAGTGAATTTGAGATTTAAGTCACCGTAATCATAGTTTGGATAAACAAAATTGATCTTGTTAGAGTAAAATTTATTTTGAAAATTCATTAGTTGAAAATAGGATTTTCGAGCTGCAATTTGAAGCGTTGATGTTTTCTTTAGTAGTGGAACGGAGAGGTAGAAGCTTGCCATTTGATTATCCAAATTTATGGCACTTGCAGTCTTTTTTTGTCCATCTTTACTATCAATAATAATTATCGATCCAACTCTGTCACCAATATTCACGTTGTATCCTCCTTTGTGAACCTGAATGTTTTTGACCATAAGAGGATTTACCCTACCTAAATCTCCATTCATTCCAGCGCCATCAAAAAGAGTAATACCATCATAGGTTATCTGCCCTTGACCTGGATAACTTCCCCAAATAATAAATTCGGAGCTGGACTCACCTGCTGCCATGATTCCAGGATACATTCTGAGATTATTAAAAATAAAATTGTTATTGCTTCCAGGTATAAATTTCGACCCAACATTGTTCAGTTGAATCTGTCCGGCTTCATCACCAGAAGTTACTGTGTAAATCTCAGGAGTTTTTGTATGTATCACAACTATCTCCTCAAGTTCTTTAATGTCGGCATTGAGAAGAATTAGATGCTTACTACCGAAGCTTAGAGAAGTGTCTATTATGACATATCCAAGATGTTTGACTTCAAACATATCGATACTTTGAAAGCCCCGATAGCTAAAACGACCTTTCTGGTCACTTTTAATCGTATTTTTTCCAATAGTTATGCTGGTGTATGGGAGGGGTTCTAAACTTTTTCCGTCCAACACTTCTCCTTGAAATAAAAACTGTTTTTGTCTTTTGGGTTTTGGTTTGTCGCCTACTGCGAACTGTTTTTTCCTTTTTCGAAACGTATATATCTGTCCTATTTGTTGAACGTCAAGATCACAATATTCGGCTAAAAGATCAATGGCTTTTTGCATTGAAGTTACCTTTTGATTCAAAGAGATTTTACATTTAGAAGACAATTTTGAGCTGATAGAAATTTGAACACCGTAGCGCATATTGAGGTCTAGCAATATTTCATTCAACAAAACTTTGTCGTAGTCGAGTGTAATGTTTTGACTAAACGCGCTGGTATTTATGAAAAGGCTCAACCAGAGGGTGAGGAGCAAATGAAATTTCAAAATTATGCTGATATTAATGCTTTACAAGATAGATGTTTTCTCTCTTTTTCTCGACATTAAGCTCGAAGGTAAAGGAAACTATATCCAAGGCCTTTTGGGCACCGATATCTCGCATAAAAAGACCAGTATAATGAAGTTCTTCGAGATTTTCGATTTCTGTTTCTATACGTATTCCATAATGACGCTCGAAATCTTCAAAAACTTTTGTGATGGGTGTTGTGTTGTAAAGAAATTTATTCAACCTCCAAGACATAACTTGGTCTGTATTGATATCATCTCTTAACTGCAACGTATTGGTTTCTTCATTCGAGGATACATATTGTTCAGGTGTTAGCATTACCTCATTTGAGTGTTTATAGCGAACAGCTACCCTACCCGTTTTACAATAGACCGCAAATTTATTAGATCTATTGTAGATATTGAAGCTGGTACCTATAACTTCGACAATTGCCATTTCGCTCACTACACTGAACGTTTCTCCTTTTTCAACTTCAAAAAAAGCTTCTCCCTGAAGTTCAACTTCTCGATTAAAATTCCACCAATACGGATGATAATTGATGGAAGTCTCGGCATTAAGATAGACTATGGATCCATCTGGCAGAATATGCTCCGAGCTTTGACCAGTGGAAGCAACGATTGTGGTTGTATATAAACGAGCGAATAATCCCAATCCTATCGCGATTATAATTGAGGCTGCAGATGCGTATTTTATCCAAACCAAACGATTCGTTACTGTTTTCTTTTTCAGTGCAGTTTGGTCTTGTGCAATGGTTTTCTCCAACGTAGCCCAAACATCTGCTTTGCTTTTCGTATAGTTTAGTTTGAGTTGAGAGAATAGTTCTTTCTCTTGTTTTACTAGATTCTTATTGTTGATCATATCTCAATGCTTTTCGGAGTGCTTTTAAAGCGAGTGACATCCTTTTTTCTATGGCTTTAACACCAATGCCGAGTCGCTCTGAAATCTCTTTATATGTCAATTCTTCCATTCTGCTCATTAAAAACACCTCTCGCTGAGCTAAAGGTAAAATGGATAATGTTGCTTCATATTTGTTTTTTAATTCTGTGAAGTCAAATTTTTCTTCATTTTCATTTTTTAAGTCTTCGTGCGATAGCGTCAATTTGTAATTTAAGGCAGATTTTGATTTTCGATAATGACTGATCCAAAGTTCATTTGAAATTTTATATATCAGAGCTTTTGTTTTTTGAGGATGATAAATAAAGTCCTTTTCCCAGATTTTCATGAATGCTTCTTGAGTAATATCCGTCGCGAGATCTATGTCATTACATCGATAGAAAATGTAGTTCCGAACAGCGTCAAATAGTTCATTAAAACATGATTTGAATTCTTCGTGAGTCAAGTTATTGTAAATTATTCAGCGCTCATGAGATCACAAGCGCTGAATGAACATTAAATTTCTATTTTGAAGTTATTTTTATTTCTTCCAGTCGTCAAGGCTGAATACATATTCGCCACTCCAATCGGCGGCAGTTTTAGTAGCCCATTCGTCACAGACTCTATCTCCGAAATCAATTGTTGCTACCCACGCACCTGTTTTGTAATCATAATATTTGATTACACCTGCAATGATGTATCCGCAATCTTCAGATTTCACCAAAGGTTCAACAATTACTTTTTTGTATTTTGATTTCTTTCCATCATAATAAGATTCATCCTTTTTCAAATCAAATGATGAAACATTTCCATCTTTGGTTAGTTCCGCTAAGCTATTTTCTTCTCCCTGTCCAAAATTTACCTTTGCAACAGACACGCCATTTTGAGCATATTCCAATTCTCCTGAAGTGTAATAGTCTGCCGAAGAAGACTTCAATAGAGCTTGACTAACATTCATTTCACCACCAGAACTTGGCAAAGTAATTTGAGCCGCTTCTAAAGAGATTTCTCTCGAAAAATCATCAACTCCGTTCTTTTCTTTTTTACATGAAGCTAATGCAATTGATACGATTGCTAGGCTAAAAAGTGTTTTTTTCATTTTAAAATATTTAGTGTTTAGATATATACCGTATGAAATGTAATGTACCCTACCTGTGATATAATTTTAATTGCTGCTAACGTTTTACAGCTAACCGAAGGTGGCTATTTCGAGGCACTTCACTTTCAAGTTACCACTCGAGTTTATTAGAAGCACTATAGTTAAATTGACCCAGGACCGCCCCACTTGCGGGTAGGTGCGGTTGTGAGTTAATTTAATTTTTTTACTTACTCATTTAGCTTTTCAGTATCCGCCCTGTTTTTTACAATGAGTTGTAGTCTTCACTTTAATTTTTTTCTGTCACATTGGGTGATCAGGGGTCGGTCGCAATAATTATTTTTCGACACCTTTTATTTAGGGCATGTTACAGACCTGTATAACTCGTCATTTAAAATAATAAATTGAGTGTCATTACACAGGTAAAACTCCCACACTTGTTCGTATTCCTCTAACATACCTTCAAATTCCATTGAAAGATTTGCTTTAAGTTTATTCCCATTTAGTTGAGCAGTAAATTCAGCCCACCAAGAAGTGTAGTAGCTGTTTTCTTCGTCTTGTACATCACCCTCCTTGGTGCCATGGAAATTGATCCCATCATCCGAAGAAATGGTAATTAAGTCCTGTACAGTATAGGTTTTCTTCTGAAAACACATTGTACCGGTTGTTGACTGTCCAAATGAATTGATTCCCAACGCAAGGAATATTAGAAGTATAAGATTTTTCATATTGTGTTATTTTTATAAAATAAAGATACTAATTAAGTACTTAATTGAATATAACAATGGTTCTGGGTTCTGTCGCATTAATTAAAAAATCACTATTTGAAGCCTAATTCACACAAAACGAAAAACCATAAACCGTTGAAATAATGTGAGTTAACTTTTTGAACATTCAAGGAATTTGATGAAAAATGGTCGAAAAATAATTAATGCGACAGAACCTAACTAATCCCTCACTACCTTAAACTCTTCCGTTATCTTTCTATTAGTCACAAACAGTAATTCTTTCACTGCAACAAAATAGTTACAAATAAAAACAAGTACTATAGATTTCAATTTTAAAAGAATTAGGTTTCATTTAAAATGGTGGCAAGTCATCATCAAATTTGCTAAAATCATGATTACTTTCTTGTTTAGACACAAAAGTACTTGATTCAGTTCCGTAATCATTGAAGAGCAAAAATTTAAAAGTATTAAACCCCTTTAGCGTCTTTTTAAAAACTGACACTTTTTTGAGTTGCAAGAAAAAAAAGAAAGGGAACAATAACGGATAAGCAATAATTCCAACCAAGAATTTTAGTCCATGAAATTCTCGCAAATAATAAATGGAGATAATCAAAAACCAAGAAAGACCAATTAGCAGGTATATATAAAGTACAATCATTATTTAATATTTAAATAGTTCTGTCGCATCTACCAAATTTAACCGTTTTCAACTGATAAAATTCAAATATCAAAAAATAAATTCAATTGAAAATCCTCACTTTAGTTCTTTATCTGATTCCATTTTTCATAAAGAAAAGCAACAAAATAGTCAGATTCGACAGATACAGTTTCGGTATAGGTCAAGTAATCACGTACCGATACCAAAGTACAATCCACTCATTCGTTGGGTGTGTCGTTTGATATTTCCAAAGTGAAAACACAGCGGAATTGCGAAATTTCTTTATCTTCTGTTTTTCCTTTGCTTTCTTCAGGTTCCTAAAAACACCAAAGTAATCGATTGTAAAATGTCAGCCTAATGTTTACCACTTAAGAGATAAAGTTAAGTAACAGTTTATTATCTTGAAAGACGTCTTTCAAGGCTTTATCAAATCTTAAAAAGTAAATAATAATGGGAAAAGTAGGAAGACCAAGAAAAAGAACAGCCGAGGCGGTTGTAAAAGACATCAGACGACAAACCAGAAGAAAGTTTGGTTCTGAAGAGAAAATCAGAATCGTCCTTGAAGGATTAAAGGGAGAAGAATCTATTTCAGAAATCTGTCGTAAAGAAGGCATGGTACCAGCACTTTATTATCGTTGGAGCAAGGACTTTATTGAAGCGGGTAAAAAGCGTTTAAATGGAAACGCAGAGGTTCTGTCGCATCTGTAAGTTTGAAGAAAAAACGGGATTCACAAATTTTATTGCTGCCTTGATACCCGGGCTTCATGTTCGGTTTCATAAACCTTTGCCATACCTCCCTCGCTTATTAAGCGAAGAATCTTGAATTTCCCTTTTTGTTTGCCGCTGTAATCCAAAATCAAGCACTATTTTAACTTACACAATGGTATTTTATGTAATTGTTGACCTACAATGATAGGAATCTGTTTTTTGTTGGTATATCTACTTACCGCTTCACGAGTATACATGAACAATTCTCCGGCAGTCACATAACGATCATTATTGATATTTGCCATACCCTTTAATCCCTGCATTAAGAAATAGCTAAAAACTCCCTGTCCAAATACAGATGTTTCCGATGAAGTCTGAGAATCCGTTGAAGATAATATTACTGCCAATCTTGCATCTCGAAGGTTTTCCACATCGGAATATGTTGGTGTTCCAGTTGTTTCTCCTAAGCTTCCACTATAGCATGCGTCAGCAATGCATAGTCTATATTTAGCCTCAGCTTTTTTAAACGCGTTTTTTACTTCTGAGTGATATAGATAGTTGTAACTGTCCGTTGGACAAAATACACCTTCACCTCCATGACCTGAGAAATAAAATATGATAAAGTCACTTTCAGTCGATTTACTAAAAACACGACTCAATTCGTTCGCTATATTCGTGTGAGTTGCCTTGGTATCTAAAATTAATGACACCTCGCCATTACTTGTTTCAGATGGAAATGCAGAAATTAGGTGATTGTAAAAGATTTTGGCATCATCATCACAATAATTCAGGTCCATATTATCTGAATAGTAATCTGACACACCAACAATTACGGCAAATATTCTGGGGTTAGTGTGCTTAGCATTTCGATCAATGATCTCTTCCGTTAGGTTCTCCGTCAGCGTATTGGTATCGATCACTATCGAATCGGACTCAACACTAAAATCCTGTTTGCCATCAATCCAAAACCCCTCAATAACAGATCCATTATTAAATGTAAAGGTTCCAAATCCGTTAGGTTTATTATCATCATATTCTCCGTAATAGGAATTGCCATTCGCGTATGAATACAAACCGTAGACTTTATTATCCTCTACATACTGTCCTTGAAATACATCTCCATTTGAATATGTAAACTTGCCAGTCCCATGTCGCTGATTATTCAAAAAACTCCCTTCATAAATAGTTCCACTTGGATAGGTATTCTTTCCATACTTTTTGAGGCCGCTTACAAATTCTCCTTCGTATACTGAACCATTTTCATATTTTTTAGTTCCCACTCCATTTTCACAATCTCCCTCCAGACACTGTGAATGGGAATTTGAAGTGATAACGAAAGTTACTCCTAAAAAAAGGATATATTTCACGTTCACAAAAAAGTCATTAAAATTCGTCATGTAGCACTATTTATTTTTATAATTCTTTTATCAATCTTTTCTCCTATGACTTGTTTGGGTCACAATTTTTTGGTACAATTAATTTTAATTTGGTTCTTCAGGATTGTCACTAGGTTTATCATTCTGTGACTCAGTTGAAGAAGTATTGTTTTTTTGGCTTTCGAAGTATTCTTTCACTCCAGGAAATTTTTTATCCAAAAGGGCTCCATCTTTTCGAACCTGCCTCCACTTATTATCTTTTTCATAAAAATACATCCAACTACTGTCAATTGAATAACAAAGTCCCGTTATATATAAATTATGTTCCTTGTTATCCCCAATAACTGTATCATCTATGAATATTGTTTCTCCATTTTTCAAAGAATCGATTTTGGCCTTTAAGATCGTAGTAACATTATTTTGCTGAACAGGTGTAGTAGAATATCTATCGTCTTTCTTTGAATCATTTTTCATTTCTTTTTCAGCAACAAGCTCTTTATCTCCAGCTTCCTTTTTGTCCGATCCCTTCATAAAAATGAGTGCCATTGCATATAGAAGTACAAATGCTAATGAGATCAAAATGATCTTTTTATTATTGTGATTCGATCTCTGTTGATAATTGTCATTATTCACGCAATGATGCTCCTGAGAAACTTTATTTACTTTGTGGCTTTCGATCTTATCTTCAGCGTATTCTTCCGACTCCAAATCTTCTATAACGGGCTCTGCTACCATGGTCTTTAGCTCTGCACTTTTTATTTTGAAGAGAATGCCTGTGTAATTGTCTTTTGAAGTCGCGACGCACTCATTTTTAATTTTTTCCGCTGCACTATTCAAATCAGTTTTAGAGCGAAACAAAGCCGTAAAATCCTCATTGCTCCAAGTCTCAAGTACTCCATCAGAACAAAGCAGAAAAACGTCATTTTTCTGTATATCAGTTAATTGAATTTCCTGTACTTGCGTTGGGTTATGCTCTCCTTGAATGGCTCTGGTAATAATATTCGACTTTGGATGTCCGACTGCTTCTTGTTCAGTAATAATACCGGCAACCAGGGCTTCATTTACCCAACTATGATCCGTTGACTGAAAAACTATATGATCATCTCTAAATTGATAGATTCGACTGTCACCAACCCAACCAGCACTTATTCCATCCTCTTTAATCTGAACAACCGTTAGCGTTGTTCCCATTCCAATTGATTCTGGATTTTCCTTCACATACTCACTCATCCTACCCTCAGCAATGCCTAGAGTTTGTGAAAGAGGAAGTACTGTATCTTCTGTATTGAACTTCAGGAAAGTCTTAACGACAATCTCAGAGGCTACTTCACCCTTATCGTGTCCTCCTACTCCATCACAAACGACATAGACAAGGCCATTGTTCCAGCCTCCATTATCCTCATTATTGTCTCTCTTTCCTTTTTCAGAAAAGAAGACTTCATCTATAATTTGAATCATTTCTTAATAAAAATCAAAACCACTCAAATCACCAGAAGCAAAATATGCATCCGGGGAATCGTAACTATCAAAATCTTCCTGATTGAAATACGTTGAATAATCTTCCATTGGCTGGTCTTCAAAAGATTCCCAATCCATCGACTCGTAATCTACAGAAGCTGTTTCATAACTATCAGTATCAAAATTTTCAGTTTCGTTAGTGTAATCGTCACCTTCGTAATCATATGATTCTGATTCAATTTCGGCGTAATTATCAGAGCCGTCACTCCATTCTGGTCTCCAACCTTCATATACGGATGAAACAACATCATTTTCAGGAATAAGTATATCGTCTCCCGCGTAGATAACATTTGGGTCGTCGATGGATGGATTCATATCCATGATATGTGCTACAGATGTTCCATGTGCCTCAGCAATTTCACTCAAAGTATCCCCACTTTGAATGTGATATTCATTAGCTCCGATACTTTCACTATCAAACCCATCAAAATAACCTGCACTCGCTTGCTCCAAATAGTCTGAAGTATCAGCAAGTTCAAATCCATCGCTCTGCATCAATTCGTCGAGAGCTGTTCCAGATGCATTAAAATAAACCTGAGAGCCGTCAACCAATTCGGCATCGACAGACATAGAGTCTATATTTCCATCTCCGTCAAAATCATTTACAGTAACTTCATAGAAGCCCTCGCTATCGGAAAACTCAAAATGCATTTCATTTGTAACTTCAGCCTCCATCGTAACGGGATTCACTTCCACTTCCGGAACGGAATCAAACATGGCATTTGTCATTCCGTCTTCTGGTATTACCTCTTCGGCTTCAACCAAATCTTCCTCAGAACCACTAAATACATCCTTAATCTCATCAGAGAATGCCGTGCCCGCAGCAACACCACCGACACCAGCTGCACCAACACCAGCTGCAAAGCTACCTTTGGAAATTCCCTCCGATTTTTTCTTTTTAGCTGAAGTAATGCCCTTATCTAAAGGGGTGGTTGGTTTGTCATTTGTGATCTGTGTTTTATCATTGTCAGAATTATTGGAAGTATTACCCTCATTAACAATTCTTGTTTTTTCGTTATCATTCGTTGAGCTCATAGTATCTTTATTAATTATATTTCACTGACAATTTCGTTAGACCAACAACATAAAAATCATTCAGCGTAAACGGGTATTTAATATCAGTCTTGATCTTTACCTTCGATTTGTTATGTGTTCCATTTTTACTATTCAAATCAGAAATAAAGAAATACAACTTATTATCCTTTTCCTCGAGGGTAATATTTGCGTGATTTCTACTCACAAATTTGTCTTCTAATTGTATTCTACTTTGGCTTGAATCCGACTTTCTCCCAACAGTATTATCGCCCAAAGTCAATGGAAATTTTTTCACCTTCCCTTTTGACTGAGCTACCAATACGGGGCCAAAACGGACTACATTCCTGGCATTGCATGATGAACATGTCACAACCATTTTTCGGCTTTGAACTTTGGTCGAATCAATTTTATAATTTTTAGCGCATTTGCCACATTTAAAGTGTTTCATAGTTATCTAAAGCTTAATTTACATTTAAAACAATCTCTTATCGTTATCCAGGGTTTTCTCTGAAACGATTCCTTGCACCGAGGACAACAATACATTTCTAAAAATACATTTTCGTAGGATAAATCGGAACGTATTTCATTCGATTTCTTCTGACCTATATATCTGGCTATTAATCCTACTCCACCCATTACGGCAATGCTAGCTTGTCCTATCCCCGGAATTAATGCAATAGCCGCTAATCCTGCAGCTGCACCTCCCATACCATAGCTCTGACTCATTTTATTAGCCTTGTCATTTCTTGAACTAAACTCTTCCCACAACTCTTCAAGCTCCATAAAAGCCACTTTCTCTTCAGTAGTTATTGGAGCTTTAGGGTTTGGTCTCCCTGAAGACGGTGCTTTTTGTTTGATTCCTTTACGAACGATCTGAATACCTGGAAACACCTGCTTCAAATCAAGACTATAAGATTTCGATAATCCAATATTTACCGAACTGCTGTATTTATACTTCTTGCCAGCCTCTAGTTTTGTACCATCAGCATAGGTTCCGTTTGCTGAACCAAGATCTTCAATCTCTAGTATTACCGGAGTTAACAAACGAATTTGGCAATGCTCTCGTGAAACATTAATATTATCCACGAAGAAATCATTATTGGAACTACGACCCAGTTTTTTATATGGTGAACGATCCATCTCAGATAAATCAGCAATAACCGTTTTATTCGGATCAAACATAACCGTTCTGTCATTATTAGTAACTGTAACGCGATCTTTATCGAATATAACGGTACTGTCTTTATTGTTAATGGAAGAGTTCAAAACCAAGGTGTCATCGTCAGCAGATTTTTTTATGTATAGATTAAAATCAAATACGTAATCCATAGCCAGTGTAACTTTATCGAATTTATTGAGCTTCTGATACTCCCCAGTTGAAATTTTGATTCCATTTATATATGTGCCATTTGCACTTCCAATATCTTTGATAAAAGTGTCATTTCCAGAAGATTTTAACATAGCATGTTTTCTGGACACTCTATTTTTCGGATCCAGAATAACAATCTCACAATCACTTGATCTGCCGATAGTAATTTCCATATTCAGCAATTTATGAAAATTTTGGGTATTAAATTTATTTGTGTTTTGTCTATATTATCAATGCTTATTCCCAAATCTAGTAATTAATTATGGGTTGTATTGCCAACAAACAAAATAAATAACAGTTAATTATATTTTAATCATTGTCTAAGAAACGGGAAGGCTGCAAAAATGCGGAAGTTTATCTATGTGCCAGAACGCTAAGACTACCTGTATTCATATTCTCCAACTAACCGGCACTCTTTGAGCCGCTACTACTTACAATCTGTATTATTAATTTGATTAGACAAGATAAGTTGATTAAGGCAAAGATAATGAAAGCGGGATAGATTTCATGAATTCCAATTGCACCAGAACTGGATACCATTAAAAGTGACCATACTATTATCAATACACATAAAACAATACCAATTATTGATAAATTACCTACAGTTTTTGTTTTGATTCTAAGTCGCACAATTAAATATGTTATCAAGCAAAAAACA
>ERZ1046568.854-NODE-854-length-23515-cov-49.955115_pt1 | contig 23515 bp, 38 predicted proteins | sample MGYA00383092_ERZ1046568 | MGnify/ENA primary metagenome ERZ1046568 (study PRJEB29581, sample SAMEA5548362) | metagenome | biome: marine; feature: coastal; material: water | depth 1 m | study: Short-term variability in the microbial, nano- and picoplankton... | reverse complement strand
GCTTGTACTTCTTTAAAGAGCTAAACGATATACCTATGTCAACTACTTGGGTGTTCGTTGGTATGCTTGCAGGACGTGAACTTGCTATTGCAACATTCACAAACAAGCATAAGTTCAAGAGTGTGTTTCCTTTGGTAGCACGAGACTTTCAGAAGATGATGATAGGCTTAGGTGCATCAGTAGCCATCGTGCTAACAATACATTATATACTAATACCAAACGGATATTAAGACTAAAAAATAAAAAGACGTTTCGGCGTCTTTTTTCTTGACTTTTAAATCGATCACATATATACTATACAGATAGTAAACAAATGATCCACACATGGAAAGGATAACGTTTGAAAATGAAAATAATTGCAGGAAACAGTAACAGGGTTTTAGCAGAGGATATTGCAGAACACTGTTTTGCTTCTCTGGTACCGGCTAGTATAACAACATTTGCTGATGGTGAAACAAGTGTTGAGTTTAATGAAAACGTTAGAGGTGAGGATGTGTTTATTATACAAAGCACAGCAACACCTGTTAACGACAGTCTAATGGAACTGTTGATAATGATTGATGCGGCACAAAGATCAAGTGCTGATCGTATCACAGCGGTTATTCCATACTTTGGTTATGCTAGACAAGATCGTAAGAGTGCAAGTCGCACACCTATTACAGCAAAACTAGTTGCTAACTTATTAGTTACAGCAGGCGCTGATAGAATACTTACAATGGATTTACACGCAGGACAGATACAGGGCTTCTTTGATATTCCAGTAGACGATTTAACAAGCCGTAAAGTATTTGCTAAAGATATCAAGTACAATATTAACACAGAAGAACCTACAGTGTTTGTATCACCAGATGCTGGTGGTGCTGTTAGAGCTCGTAAGTTTGCAGACATGTTCCATGGAGACATTGCTATTGTAGACAAACGTAGACCTGAAGCAGGCAAGAGTGAAGTAATGGCATTGATTGGTGATGTTGAAGGCAAACATGCTATTCTAGTTGATGACATTGTTGACTCAGGTGGCACACTATGTAGTGCGGCCAAAGCAATTATGGATGCAGGTGCGTTGAGTGTTAGAGCATACATTACACACGGTGTACTGTCAGGTGAAGCATGTCAAAAAGTTGAGAAGTCAGTACTTGAAGAATTAGTAGTTACTGATTCAATTGCTAACAAGTGTCCTAAAAATTGCAAAAAGACACGACAGGTTAGTGTCGCGCCTTTAGTAGGTGAAGCAATACGTAGAGTATCAAACGAAGAAAGCGTTAGTAGTTTATTTTCCTAACGCTGTTTCAATATGTTTGATATACTCGTCAATGCTGTGATCGCTAAATGAATCAACCTTACCAGCTTTAAGTCCCATCCATAGTCCACGCAACTTGTCTTTGATGCGTTGCCATGTAGTTAAGTTACGGATATTACCATAAGCGTTGATGTAGTGTTTAGTGCCGTGATGCTTGTAACCCATAAACGTTGGAGGAACACTAGTAACAATATCATTATTGTTCTTCCATCTATTATGATCAACACCTAAACTATTGCAATAACCTGTCCAACCTACACGAGGCGAACCATAAGTGTATAATTGCACTGGATCATTTAATTCTATATTATGTTTACAACGACTGGCCATTATAGTTGCCATTGCCGCTCCTAAACTGTGTCCACAGAACCAAAGTGTCTTTGTTACATTAGTTTTGCGTAAAACATCTTCTTCGACCATTGGCCAAAGTTCATCAACTTCTGCTTTGAAACCTCTGTGTACTCGACTTATAGTTTCTGCAAGAACTGGCAGGGCTTTTAAATCTGCTTTGATGTCATTAAACTCTGTAGGTTGTGTGCCTCTGCATGCAATTACTAAATCTGTTTTGTTCATAAAGCGATATGCTTGTGCGCCATCCTTGTTATAAAACTCAACAGTAGTAAAACCTAATTTTTTTACTTGCTTCTTAGCATCGTCTATGTTACAATACGCTATCTGTGAAAGTTTAGCGAATAACAATGACCGTTCTAAAAAACTTAATTTTTCAATACCTTTCATCGTGCCCTCCATTATGTACATTTATTTATTGTTATTGTAACTAAATACAAATATAGGAAAGTAAACCGATGCGTAAAAAAACTAGAAGTATTCTTGATGAACTTAATAATATTGGTAGACCCAAGGATAATGACTTGTTGATCGAAGCTTCAGCAAGCAATATCATTGAAAGTTCTATTAACTTATTGAATATGATAAACAGAACATACGATCAGGATCAAGCATCTGAATTAGAACGTAGATTTATAAACAGTATTAAGTCAGGCGATCCACGTAAGTTTAAAAGAAGTATACACAGAATTATTGAGAGCAAAAAGAATGACAAATAAATTATTTGAAGGCGGAAATATATTTCAAGGCACTGAGCCATTTGATCATAAAATTATTCCGGACATGATGAAGCAGATTAATAGTGTAACATCTAAAACAGGCGCTAAAGCATTACCAATAGGATCAGGTGCTTCACCAACTCCAGGTAAGATAAGCGGCGACTTAGATATGATTATTGATGCTGGAACATTGTTTAACTACTTTAAAGTTAAGACTCCAAAGGACGCAAGAATAGAACTAGAAAAAGTATTCCAACAAGCAGGGTACGATACTAAACGCTCAGGTACAAGTGTACATGTAAAAACTACAGCAGGTGGGTCAGCACAACAAGTTGACATTATGGTTGTAGACAAAGGCGAAACAGCACAGAAGTTTCACATACATGATATACCCAAAGGTTCACCATACAAAGGTGTACACAAACAAATTTTAATTGCAGACCTTGCAAAGAACACAATAACTAAGAATCATCCAGAAGGCTTCAAGTGGAGTGCATACAAAGGATTATTAGATCGTCGTGACGATGCAATGGTGTCAAGCAAACTTGATGACATAGCAAAGATACTACTAGGTGCAAACGCTGTTGCCGCTGACTTAGGTTCTGTTGAAGCAATGGTTAAGGCAAGTCCTAAAGCAAAGGAACTTGTAGACAAACAAGAAACAAGTGAGTTTCCAGATACTCCTTGGAAGAAATCAAAAGTAGCAACTGAGTCATTAGCAGACAAACAGTTGAATAGAATTGTAACATTAGCGAGTACACTAGTAAGATGAGATTTACAGAATTCCGCATGCTGACAGAAGCAAAAGTAGGCCGTGAGTATCAACACTTAGAGGACCTAGTATTTGTTGACGGTAGTGCAGGAGCAAACAAAGCCGCAGACGTATTAGATAACTTAGGAAAAGATAGTTCCGATGTTGCTATCAAATGGGACGGCAATCCAACTATCTATTGGGGTCGTGAAGACAACGGCGAATTTGTTATGGTAGGTAAAAATGGTTGGGGAAGACAAAAGTCAACTTCATCTAATGACCTTGCAAAGTTTATTAAGAACAGTGGCAAGGGCGAAGAGTGGCGTGAGAAGTTTGGTAATGACATGGCACAGATATTTGACATACTAAAAAGCTCAACACCTCCAAGTACAAATGAATATGTATACGGAGACTTATTATATCATCCAGGCAATCCATACACAGTAACAGACGGCAAAATACAATTTACACCAAACAAAGTAACTTATACTGTTGACGTTAACAGCGACATAGGCAAACGCATAGCACAGTCTAAGGTGGGCGTTACGGTACACACAAGATATAAGGACTTTGGAGATAAACAAGGACAGCCTGTAAATCAAACAGGTGAGTTAAACAGCAAAGATGTTGTAGTGCTAGGACAAACATATGTAACGCATCAGCCAACAGTAAAATCAGGCGAAGTAGACAGCATACGTAAACTAGTACAGAAAAATGGACAACTGATTGATTCTTTCCTTGCTCCAGTTAAAGGGCTAAGTGATATGAAGAACATAATTTATACCTATGTTAATCATATGACACGTACAAAACAATTAGAGAACATTGAAAAAGGTTTCTTTAATTGGTTACGTACTAGCAAGGTGAGTACTAACAAACAGGCAAAGATACAGGCAATGCATGAAGAGTCGCCGCAGGCACTTCCAGCTATATTTGGTTTGGTCAAACAAATCATGTTAGCCAAAGACGATATTATTACGCAACTAGATCAATCTGATGCAGACATAAAAGCATCAACAGGTGACGAACAAGGCGGCGAAGGCTATGTTGCACAAAAATCAAAAATTAAATTGGTTCCAAGATCTAGATGGCAGCCAAACTAAAAGGAAACTAATAAAATGAAAATGACAGACATAGTAGAAGGTACAATTGATGACCTTAAACTTCGTGGACATGGTTCAGAGCTAGACAGAGATGATGACGATAGTGTTGCCGTTAAACTAAAAGGCGAACCAATGCAAGTACAACTTATGAGAATTGAAGACTCAGTAGAAGATGACGACATTAAAAACCCAGTAAGAAGTGTTGTAACTTCTGACAACAAAAAGGTTAGAGTTGAGCATCATGAAGCGGTAGCAATACTTAAGGCACTTAAAAGCCCAACTGGCAAGCCTGAGCAAAAACTACAACTTCAAAAGAAAATTCAAGACTCAGCAGGACTAGTACACATTCTTAATATATTACGTAAGAAAAAGTAATGGACTTTATTCGAGCATTAGAAAACGATCAAGATATATCTCCGGACAAAGAGTCTGTAGAGTTACTTGAGAAGTTGGATGAACTACAGTTGGTATTCAACGATCTAGAAGAATTAGATGAAGGAGCATTTGACCGCATTGAACAGCGTGTTGAAGCTAGAGATTTACTTCTTTATAGAATGATTGTAGGACAGAGTAATATGATGCTCACAAAGAAGTTTTTAGAATTAGCACTTAACGGCAAGTCAGTACCAAGTTCAATGGTCAAAGGGTACTTGCCAGCACTTAAAATGCTTGATGATATAGTAACAGCAGGCCCTGGATACGTCCAAATGCTACGTTTACTACATCAGAGAGCCAAAAAAGGCTAATAATCACCCTTTTTTTGTAAATAGACTAAATAATAATAAGCACTTCGTAAAGAGCTTACGATTAGTGTCATTAGAGCCGAAGAGGTAAAACTCTTCAATTTTATATAAACAGGAGAAATAAAATGGCAACACAAGCAAAAGTAAATGGTTTAACAACCGCAGGTAGTTTTTATGGATATGATCCAATCATCCTTAAGATTACAGGAACAAACGTAGCAACAGCAGATACAGCATCAGCAGATGGCGTAGCAGCTTTCACAAAAGGTAACCTTGCAAAAGCAATCGAAGCTGTTCAGACACAAATGAGTATTGTACACGTTGGTGAAAGAGCAGACGACATAGTATGTGTGATGATTGATTCAACAACAGCAAATGCATATGTTTCAGCTAACACTGACACAGACGTAGCAGCAGCTGTTAAAGCATTAGTAGATACAGCAACAGGCGTAACATCAACTGTAGCTGAAATCACATTAACAGCAGGTGACTTACCAGCATAATTCCTAGCTACCTTTAGGAACCGTGATGTTATAAAGGCGTCACATCAAAAGGCTCACTTTTTAAGTGGGCCTTTTTTTATGGCTATAAGTAATAGTATGAGATTCCAATTACAAACACTTGTTGATATTACTCCTACAAACGCACGTAGGACGGAAGATAGATACAAGTATAAACAGCATCAAAACTATATGACTATGTTACAAACTCTTGGGCTAAGGAGCAATCCTAGCAATATTGTTGTTACAAATAAAAAAGAAGATGCTAAAATATTTGGAAAAGAATATACTGGCAAACAAACAGTATGGACTGTGGAATTTGAAATAGAACGCGAAGGGGGCATTGATTTAGAGCTCTTAAAAGCCGATTATAATGTAGTACCTTTTATAGCAGAACTTGACGAAACTGTTGAGTTCAAAAAAAGTGTATTTCAGACTAATAATACAAAGTATAAGAATATAGTTTTCTCAAAACTATGATAAATAAAAGTATACAAGGCACTGAAGGCAATCTTTAAATAAGGCGAACTACGAGTTTACTTAACAAGTCTCAACTCAAGAGACAACGGAGAAATAAAGATGGCCAAAGCCACTAACTTAGAAAAAGAAAATTTAGAAGCACATGTTGATTTATGTCAAGAAAGATATGAACAACTAGAAGGCCGCCTTACCAAAATAGAAGAAAAAGTCGAAGACATACACAGAGATATCACAGAAGGTCAGAAGTCAATGACTAAAGTGCTTATCGGAACAGCTGGCACAATCGTTGCTGGTTTACTTTCAACAATAATCGTTATACTATTAAACGTTAATTAATCAACTAAATAACTATATGTTATTAAGAGAGATTACCTTACCACTTGAGGATTTAGAAGAAGCTAAGATGGCTTGGGCCAAACGTGGCAACAAAGTCGTGCGCAAGTTTAGATGTGCAGGCGGAAGAAGGCATGGACGTATTGTTTCTAACATTGCACAGTGTTTTGCAAAGCCTGACATGAAGAAACGTTTGAAACTTAAAGTTACAAAAGCAAGGCTTGGCGCTAAGATGACACGTAAAGCACGTAAGACTAAAAGAGTTAATCCAGCAAGTCGTAGAGTAGCAGCTCTTAATAAAGCAGCAAAGCCAAAGAGATTATAATGTACTTGAAAGAGTTGATAGTTGAAAGTGTACAAGAAGGTGCTACATCCATTTATGGACGTAAAGGCGGCCAGAGTGTACGTAAATATAGATGTTCAAGCGGTCCACGTAAAGGACGTATTGTTGCAAAGATGGCAACATGTACAGCACCAAAGAACGTTAAGAAAGCAACTACACTCAAGAAAGTAAAAAGAGCAGGAGCCAAGCGACAAGCTGTTAAAATAGCAAGAACTAAAAGAGCAAACCCTGCTTCACGTAGATTACCTAAGGTAAACATAAGCATGAGGACTAACCGTAAAAAGTCTAAGGCAAAAAGGATATAATATGAAAATTAATGAAATAACAGAAATGCAAGGAATGAAACCTTCTATTATAAAAAACCTTAAGCCAGGACAGTCGGCAGAAGTTGATCATGGAGACGGCACAAAAACAATGATCGATTTGAAAAAGAATCCTAATGCATTGCAAAAAGATCCAAAAACTAAAAAGGTCACAATGACCAAAAAACAGCAACCAGGGCAAAAAGCCAATCCAGCTACACAAGCAAAACGTGGCGATAAAGTTGTTGTTGCACCATAATGAAACTGAACGAGTTAATAACGAGCTTTACAATAGCTCTATCAAATGAGGAAGCAGAGGTACTTAAAAAGGTAAAACCTGTGCAACCCCTACAAGGCTTTTCTCCTAGAGAACAAGTCATAATTGAGAACTTAATACGTAAGAGTCTTGTAAGTAAAGTACTACGAGACAACATAGTAATGGTGGTGCAGAATGATTTCGGACTTAGCTAGTCAACTTGAAAATTTAATTAACAACAAGTTAAAAGAATACCCACTACCGGTAGTGAAAGGTAATTCTATACGTATCAAGAACTATGTAGTTAGATACAGTAAGAAAGCAGGTTACTGGTTAGTTTATGATGTAAAAGAAAATGTACAAGCAGGAAAGTTCTTTGCAAAGACTAGTGCTATTGCATTTGCTAAAGTAAACGCAAATGATCAAACAGGCACACTAGTTAGAACCGTAGAACAGTTAGATGATATATTAAGTAAACACTATCAAGATTGTATATTTTACAATCATGGTATGAAAAGAACAAAGGACGAGTCTAAATACGAAGTATTAGAAACTAGATTCGATATAAGTTATTCATTAGCACAAGACGCCAAGAATCAACTGGATGAACTAATCCTGTGTTAAATGATAAATAAATATACAAAGAACAACATTTAGGAAAGTTGAACAATGAATATAAGAGAAATTTCAAAACCAGTTACAGCAAAGAGCTTAAACGAAAGCCTTGCTAAGAAGTTTGGACAGCGTCTAAACTTAGAAGAGTTTACACTTGGACAGTTACAGGATGCCCAAAACAAACTGAGAACAACACTTAGTCAAGTTGAAACTAAAGAAAGTTTTAATTCAACTCAAAACCCAGCATACCAAAAGTCAAAACTTTTCCTAGATGTACTAAATGCTGAAGTTGCTGAAAGAGCTGACATTGACGAAACAGTACTTGAAACAACTATTACTGAAGGCGAAGAAGATAAAGCTGAATTAGTAATGGCGGCCAAAGACATGGTTGACAGAGTTACTGGTTGGATGGAAGACACAGCAGAAATGCAAACAGAATCAATGCTTGAACTAGCAGATGCTATCCGTGACGAAATGGGTAGTGAGCAAAGTGAATCATTTGTTAACACAGTTAAGCCTGCATTAGAGCAACTATATGCTGAAATGGAAGGCACAAGAGCAGCACTAACAAGTGGTGTTGGCATGTTAACTGGTGAAGGCGGCATGGAAGAGCCAATGGGCGACGATGACATGGGCGACTTAGGTGATATGGAACCAACAGACGATATGGATCCTGAAGCACCAGCAGACGACTTAGACATGGACATGGGCGACGACTTTGGAGCAGACGATGCAGCATCCGGCGGTGAAGAAGAAGCTGGACGTGAAAAGCGTGAGTCAGTAGAGCGTTCAAAAAAAAAGCTAAAGTAGCCGAAGCATTAGACGATTCTGGTACGCTAGTACAAATAATCAAAACAATTAAACCTGGAACCACTATCACGTGGGATACGCTCAACGGCTATATGAAAAAAGCAGGCGTTCCACAGTTTGATTACAACACATTCAAAGAAACATACGATCAAAACGCACAACTCCAAAAGCTAGTTAAGTTTGACCCACAAGGGGTAACTATTAATGATAGCTCAATGGATCAAGTAGGTAGCACTAAGCCTAGTGATGCTGACACAGTTGGCGACATGGCAAAAAGAGCAACTGACCTAGGCAAATTATAGGTTGACTTCCTACAGTTATTGTAGTACAATACACTAAAGGAACCTATATATTATATGTCACTAATCATCGAAAAATACAAATACGAAAGACTCAAGCGAGTTGAAGTCAACGGCAAACGTAAGTATGCTGCACCCGGCGGTGTACCAGTAGCAAGTGTAACAACTATCTTAGATGCAACAAAAGATAAGTCACATTTAATTGCATGGCGCAAACGAGTAGGTGAAAAGAAAGCACAAGAAATTGTAACTGAAGCCGCAGGCGTAGGTACACGAATGCACAAATACTTAGAAGACTATATTGAGTTTGGTGAATGGCCTACTTGCGGAAGCAATCCATATGCACAAAAAGCACATGCTATGGCAAGTGTTATACGTGACAAAGCAATGGGCGATGTAGATGAGATATGGGGTAGTGAAGTACCGCTTTATGTTCCAGGCATCTATGCAGGTACAACTGACTTGGTAGGACAATACAAAGGTCAGCCCTGTATAATGGACTTCAAACAAACTAACAAACCTAAGAAGCCTGAGTGGGTATATGATTACTACCTACAACTTACAGCCTATGCACTAGGACACAACGAAGTACACGGCACAGACATACGTGAAGGACATATCTTTATGTGTTCACGTGATCTAGAATATCAACAGTTTGATATATGGCCAGATGAGTTTGATGATTGGGCTCAGGAGTGGTGGAAGCGTTGCGAAATGTATTATGAGAAACAAGCATAAATACATTATAGAAAGTAACTTAGGAGAGCATAGTGGCCGTAGTACAAATCAGTCGTATACAAGTCCGTAGAGGACAAGCAAATCAAGGATCAGGTATCCCACAACTTGCTGGCGGAGAATTTGGCTGGGCGGTTGACGGACAAGAACTTTACATAGGCAACGGTAGTGTTGCAGAAGGCGCTCCGTCTGTAGGTAATTCAAAAATACTTACAGAACACGATGATTTGTTTAGTTTAGTTGGTACATACGCATACAAGCGTGGTACTATTGACACTGGTGAAGGTATTGCTGTAGAGCGTACACTTAATGATAGACTAGATGACATTGTAAGTGTTCGTTCATTTGGTGTTACTGGTGACGGATCAGACATTACAGCTAAGTTACAAAAAGCATTATATGAATTATTCCTAAACGGAGCAACACGTAATAACCCACAGAGTAGAGTAATATTACATGTTGAGCCTGGCATATATAGAATAAGTTCAACAATACACATACCACCTTACGCAACTATAGTTGGAGCAGGTAAAGAGAAAACTGTTTTTGTTAAGACAGGCGACTTTACAATGTTTCAAACTATATCAAGTGATACAACGTATGACGGCGTAATAGCTAATACGGTTGTGTATCAAGACCCAACAATGTCTTATGCAAACAGTGCAAGATACATTTCATTTAAAGACTGTACACTTCAAACAGAATCAGAAGACGGCACACTACTAGTTTTAAATAGCTGTCGCGATAGTCGTTTTGAGAATGTAAAATTTGAAGGTACTAAACTAACAAATACAGCAACTAATCCTGCTGTTCAGATAAGAAGTAAAAGTGATGCTGTTCGAGCAGAGTTTAATAGATTTATTGATTGTGAGTTTGTTTCTATAGGCAAAGCCATAGTAAGCAACCATAACATATCACGTAATGAAATAGACTCATGCAAGTTCTTTAACATTACTAAGGCAATTGAACTAGGTGTTACACCTACAATTGGCCAAGCAAACGCAACCGACAACAACATTAGAGAGTGTTACTTTGAGACCATAGAGCAACAGGCAATTCACATTGCAAATGGTACACGTAACTCTAGCATCAATAACAGATTTGGTCCTAGTGTTGGTAACAATGGCGGAAGTGAAACAACTGTTGCTCACAGTATAATAAAATTTGGAGAATCAGGCAATATTTCAGTTGACAATGAGTTTGATAGAACGTATAATTTAAGTATTAATCAGGCGTATATAGTTAGTAAACCATATATTCCAGAGGTTGAAGGACCTGCGTTTTATGAACACGAGTACACTGAACAAGTTGACCTTGCCCAAATTGGCACACCACAACTTTTGTTTAGATTGGCTGCTGATACTACTAAGTCATACGATATTGACTACTGGTATAAAACAGACAGAGCTGGCATTGTGTTTTCAAGATCAGGTACATTGACTGTATTTGTAAATAGAGAGAACAATAGCGTTAGTATAATGGATGATTACGACATAAGTGGACTAGATAGTTTAGGAGAAAGTTTGCTCTTTAGTGCAACACTAAACGAATTAGAGAGTGCGTGGAGTGCCCAGGTAAAGTATACCAATCAACTCGACTCAGGAAATTTAACATTTAAAATACGTTCACGAAGTTAGACGTATGTTTGAAGAAAAATATGAGAAGAGGCTGCAATCGTGGCACGATTTCCGAGAGGAGCTCGAAGCACACCCGGATCCACTACAGCACACTATAGATGCATATCAGCATGTTCCAAGAGTAAGTATACACACTGACCCTTGGGACCAAAAGATGTGGCCTCAACCGTGGGAGCTAATTCATGAAAACCAGTATTGTACCTTCTGTACCGTACTAGGAATGTGCTATTCACTACAGTTAACAGAACGCTTTAAAGAGGAATCGGTAGAGATACATATCTGTATAGATAGAGAGAAGAACGAGACATTCTATCTATTAATGATTCAGGATAGAGTAATTGGGTATAATGATGAAAGTCATATTTCAATTTCGGATCTACCAAAAGAAATAATTTCGCAACGTGTCTATACAATGCCGCGTCAGCAATAAATAAAAAACATAATAGGAACAGGAGAACAACATGTCCAACGGCATACAAATCATCAAAAGAAACGGCGACAAAGAATTCATTAACATCGATAAAATACACAAGGTAGTAGAGTTTGCTTGTGAAGGCTTAGCGGGTGTTAGTAGTAGCCAGATTGAGATGAATGCTAATTTACAATTTTATGATGGCATGGCAACAACAGCAATACAAGAGATACTTGTACGAAGTGCAAATGATCTTATTTCATTAGATGCTCCTAACTATCAATATGCCGCCGCAAGACTATTAAGTTATGGTGTGAATAAAGATGTGTTTGGCGAGTATAATGCAATTACATTACAACAAAACATTGATCGCAATATTGAGCGTAAAGTGTATGATAAAGAAATCCTAGACCTATATACAGCAGAAGAAATAACAACACTTGATAGTTATATTAGACACAAGCGTGATGAGAATTTTACCTATGCAGGACTACGCCAAGTAGTTGACAAATATCTTTGTCAGGATCGTTCAAATGGTGAAATATTTGAAACTCCACAGTTTATGTATATGATGATTGCGGCAACACTATTTGCAAGATACCCAGCAGAATCACGTATGCACTACGTAAGGAGATACTACGATGCGACCTCACTTTTTAAAATCAATATCCCAACGCCCGTTATGGCAGGGGTTCGAACGCCAGTCAAACAGTTTGCTTCGTGTGTATTGGTGGACAGCGACGATACTTTGGATAGCATTTTTGCTTCTGATATGGCTATTGGTCGTTATACAGCTCAACGTGCTGGCATTGGTATTAATGCTGGTAGAATTCGTGGTGTCAACGCTAAAATACGTGGCGGCGAAGTGGCGCACACTGGTATCATTCCTTTCTTAAAGAAGTTTGAATCAACTGTACGTTGTTGTACACAAAATGGTGTACGTGGTGGTAGTGCAACTACACACTTCCCGTTTTGGCATCAAGAGATTGAAGACATCCTTGTACTAAAGAACAACAAAGGCACAGAGGACAATAGAGTACGTAAATTAGACTACAGCATACAGTTAAACAAAACTATGTATGAAAGGTTGTTGTCCGGCGGTGATATAACTCTTTTCTCGCCACATGATGTACCTGGATTGTATGAAGCATACTTTGGTGATGCAGACAAGTTTAAAGAACTATATGAAAAGTATGAACGTGCTACTAGTATTAAAAAGAAAACTATTTCAGCAATGGACTTGTTTAGTGCATTAGTAAAAGAACGTGCAGAGACAGGGCGTATATACATTATGAATGTAGACCACGCAAACACACATAGTTCATTCAAAGACACAGTATACATGAGTAACTTGTGTCAAGAAATTACATTACCAACTAAGCCACTTAACCACATTGATGATCCAGAAGGCGAAATTGCATTGTGTATCCTAAGTGCTATCAACGTAGGTACACTAAGAAACTTAGATGACTTAGACGAACTATGTGAACTTGCTGTTAGAGCATTAGAAGAAATTATCGACTATCAAAAATATCCAATTAAAGCGGCAGAAATTAGTACAAAAGCAAGACGTTCATTGGGCGTAGGCTACATTGGACTAGCACACTACCTTGCAAAGAATCATGTTAAGTATGATGACAAACAAGCATGGAAACTAGTACACGATCTAACAGAAGCATTCCAGTACTACTTACTAAAAGCAAGTAATAATATTGCAAAAGAGCGTGGTGCATGTGAATACTTTAACCGTACCAAGTATGCAGACGGTATACTACCAATTGACACATACAAGAAAGATGTTGACGATGTAGTAGAAAACAAATTAAACTACGACTGGGACGCTCTACGCACAGACATTAAAGAGCATGGACTACGTCATTCAACGTTGTCAGCACAAATGCCAAGTGAAAGTTCAAGTGTTGTGTCAAATGCTACAAACGGCATTGAAGCACCAAGAGGCTTCTTGTCAGTTAAGAAGTCAAAGAAAGGTCCTTTGAAGCAAATTGTTCCACAGTACCAAACACTAAAGAACCACTACAGCTTGTTATGGGAGATGCCAAACAACACAGGATATATAAATATAGTTGCGGTAATGCAAAAGTTCTTTGACCAAGCAATTAGCGGTAACTGGAGTTACAATCCAACACACTTCGAAAATAACGAAGTACCAATGAGTGTAATGATAGGTGATTTACTTAACACATATAAGTTAGGTTGGAAAACATCATACTATCAAAACACATATGACTATAAAACAGACCCTAGTGAATTAGAAGACGAAGTCACACTAGAAGAATTGCCACAGGGCACATTTGAGGACGACGAAGAAGCATGTGAGGCATGTGCAATTTAGTTCTTGACAAACGATAGAAAAGATAGTAGCATAGCTACATAGGAAAGAGGAAATTTCAAATGGCGAAAACAGTATTCAACACTGATAAGGTTGATTTCACAAAACAAAATATGTTCTTCGGAGCAGATCAAAACACACAGAGATATGATGTATTCAAGTTCCCTGTGTTTGACAAATTAAACCAAACGATGCTTGGATATTTTTGGCGTCCAGAAGAAGTAAGTTTACAAAAAGATAGAGCAGACTATGCTAACTTCCGCCCTGAGCAGAAGCATATCTTTACAGCAAACTTAAAGTATCAAACATTACTTGACAGCGTACAAGGACGTGGTCCATGCCTAGCATTTTTGCCGCATGTATCATTACCTGAGCTAGAAGGTTGTATTGTTACTTGGGACTTCTTTGAAACTATCCACTCACGTTCGTATACACATATTATGAAAAATGTGTATCCAGACCCAAGTGAAGTATTTGATACTATCTTAGATGATAAAGAGATTCTAAAACGTGCAGAAGCCGTTACTAAGAACTACGATGCATTTACAGAAGCGGCAGATGCATACAACCATCGTGGCGAAGGTAGTATGTTAGATGTCAAAAAGAAACTATACTTGGCTATGATGAACGTAAATATCCTAGAAGGACTTCGCTTCTATGTAAGTTTTGCATGTACATTTGGTTTTGGCGAACTAAAACTAATGGAAGGATCAGCAAAGATTATTTCATTAATTGCACGTGACGAAGCACAACACTTAGCACTCAGCACACATGTTCTTAAGAACTGGAGCAATGGCAAAGACGATCCACAAATGGTTAAGATTGCTAAAGAGTGTAAAGAAGAAGTGTACGAAATGTGGCGCACTTGTGTAGCAGAAGAAAAGGCATGGGCGGAGTACTTGTTTAAAGATGGTTCAATGATTGGACTTAATGCAACACTTCTTAATCAGTATGTAGAGTATATTGCTAACAGACGATTAAAAGCATTAGGACTAGATGCAATCTTTGACCAACCTGTAAACACTAACCCATTACCGTGGACTACACATTGGTTGAGTAGTTCAGGCTTGCAGGTAGCCCCACAAGAGACAGAAGTTGAGTCTTATGTTATTGGTGGTATTAAACAAGACGTAAGTGAAGATTCACTTAAAGGATTTAGTTTATGACAAATGTAGTAGTATGGAGTAAGCCACAATGCACGTTCTGTGACAAAGCGAAAGCAAAGTTAGATGCAATGCATGTGAATTACGAAGTAAAGCAGATTGGAACTGACGTAGAGTTACAAGACTTACTTGAAGCTGTTCCAGGAGCAAGGAGTGTACCGCAAATACAAATCAATGGTGAGAACATTGGCGGTTACACAGAATTATTAAAATACATTGAAGACACCAACTTCAATGGCACAGGACACACATTATAATGTTGATTCAAAAAACACACAGTGTCGGCGATGTAGTTTCAATGAAGCTATCAACTGGCGAAGAAATAATTGGTAGATTAGAAGAAGAATCTGAAACAGGTTACAAACTTAAGAAACCATTTGCAATAGTAATGGGCCAACAAGGCCTTGCACTAGCACCATTTATGTTTAGTACAGCAAATGATCAGTCAATGACATTTAAACATACTAACGTAATGACTGTTGGCATAACAATTGAAGAAATTTCAAAACAGTATGTACAACAAACCACAGGCATTGTAACTTAATGCCAGGTATTAGTCGAGACAACGATACAGCTGACGGCGATTTAATTCCAAGTCAGGCCACTGTTTTTGCAAACGGTGAGCTTGTTATTGTTGACGGCGACGATGTAGAAGGTCACGGGTCAGGCGCACATGCCGGCCCAACTATGATAGCAAATTCTAACAATGTATTCATTGACGGAGTTGCTGTTGTAAACGCAGGTGACCTTGCTACATGTGGAGATGCGGCAACAGGTAGTGCCAACGTAAATGTTGGCGATCCTAGCTAAACCACTTTTAACACCCCTAAAACGTAGATCACGTAAATAATTTTGTAAAAAACATAATACAGGAGAGCATTATGGCGACACATGAAGAAATTGTACAAGCGTACAACAACTATTTGGCAGAGCATGCAACGTTCGAAGAAAAGAATGTAAAGGCTGCTGCAACAAGAGCTAGAAAGGCACTTGGCGACCTAGGTAAACTTACCAAGGATCGTAGAAAAGAAATCATTGATCGTAAAAACTCAATGTAATGAGTGGACAGCGGAAATGGCTTAGAACTTGGGCTCGAACAGTTGGTATGCCAATTGGTGTCACTGACGAGGATAAACCAGAGTTCTTACCCATTACCCAACAAGAAGTACGGAAAGCATTAGCGTTTCGTACTTTTTGGATTGTCTTACACATACTAACGTGTTGTATGATTATCGCAGGAAATGCTAAAGCATTATTCTTTTCAAATTAGATAACTGATTTTAATTAGAATTATAAATAACCTGTGCGTTTAATAAACAACACACGATAAAAAAATAATATAAAAGGATGTTTTTATGAATAAACTATTATTATCAATAGTAGCATTAACCGCTTTGGCTGGAACAGCAATGGCAGACGATTTCGATAACACTGGAATCGCTCTCAACGTTGAAAACCAAGGAGTTACATTTGGCTACGCAAATGGTACACACGCAGACTTTGCTGATGACGCAGAAGTGTTTTCACTAGGTGTAAGTGATGTATTACCAGTAGACTTTGGACTACAAATGATTAACGACGGATCAGCAGATGACTATCGTTTAAATGTATCTAAAGGATACTCAAAGACACTAATCAACCTAAGCGTATATGGTGTTGCAGAAGCACACTATGACTTTGGTGATTCATACGATAAGAACAGATTAGTTCTTAGTCCGTATGTAGGTGTTGAAATGCCTGTAGGTGGATTAACTCCATATGCAGAGTTTGGATACGATTTTGCATCATTAGAAGGCGCACACACTGACTTTAATAGAGTTGATAGTTATGCGGCTCTAGGTACAAGAGTATCAGTCAATGAAAGATTAGATCTTAACGTGCAACTATTGCAAAAGATGGATACTGATTTTGACAGCACAGATAGAGAATTTGTAGTAGGGTTTAACTTTAAGTTGTAAATTACTACAAAGCTATTTGAATAAAAAGGCGCATTAATTGCGTCTTTTTTTATGGCTAAATAATATGGGTATATAATTATAAAGAGAGGGCAAGTATGTACGAATATAAATGTAAAGTGTTACGTATAGTAGACGGAGACACTGTTGATATAGATATTGATTTAGGATTTGGTATATGGATGCATAGAGAACGTGTTCGTATAATGGGGATTGATACTCCTGAATCAAGAACAAGAGACAAAGTAGAAAAAACATTTGGACTAGCGTCTAAAGCAAGACTCAAAGATATGTTACCAATAGGATCAGTACAAATATTAAAGACAGAGATTGATCGTAGTGGAGAAGACAAAAAAGGCAAGTTCGGACGAATCCTTGGAGATTTCCTTATTGACGATAGAAGAGTTACTGAAATACTAGTTGAAGAAGGACATGCTGTAGCATACTTTGGCGGATGCAAAGAAGAGATTGCAGCAAAACACCTAGTTAATAGAGACAAGTTATTGCGTGAAGGTGTAGTAAGTCGTAAAGACTATGATGCCGCTGTTGCTAAAATGACAAAATAAAGGTTGACATAACGTCTACTCTTTGCTATAATATTATTATAATATAGGCACGGAGTAGGCAAAATGACAATGCATCTAGCGAGAGGTCTTAGTACCATCAGTACTAAGAAGCGTAAGAAAAAAGCTCTCACACAAAAAGATATCGATCGATATACTATCGAATGGCGTAAGCACAACAAAGCAATGCGTCGAGCAAACAATCACTCATTACAATATGACACAGTAGACGACTACATTTCATATGTCCGTGGTGAGTACAAAGCACCTAAGAAAGATAGGGGTACTTACACTCCTGACACCAGCTGGCGCAGAGATGGACCTAAGATTAAGTCTTCAATGGAAGAAGCAATCAAGAACGGTACTTTCAACACAGGTTGTTCAGGCGGCACTAAGAAAGAAACACCTAAGTACACAGGCGATCTTATTGTAGGTATTGCTACAATGCACAAGTCAAATGCTGTTCCAGTTATGCGTGGCACAGATCAAGCAAAAGAAATTGCAAGGATGCGGAGATAATTATGAAATCAATATATGTAACTTTTATCCTTTTGTTTGGAACGATGGCACAAGGGTCTACATTCCAACAACCACTTGCAGGTGAAGTGTTTTCACAAGTAGACGAGCCTGAACTGTATTGTTTAGCAATGAACATATATCATGAAGCAAGAGCAGATCATATTGCAGGACAATATGCTGTTGCAGATGTAGTTCTTAATCGTGTACAGGACACACGTTATCCTAATACTATTTGTGAAGTAGTAAAACAAGGTCCAGTAAGAGAGAGTTGGAAGACCAGACAGTATCCTGACCTAGATGATAGTAAAAGAATATACAATCCTGTTCGACACAAGTGTCAGTTCAGTTGGTGGTGTGATGGTCGTAGTGATTCAACACATGATTTAGATAGTTGGATGCGAGCTCAAGAAATATCACAACGTCTTGTGTACTTAGGCAAGTATAGAGGTATAACAGAAGGTTCAACTCACTATCATGCAACGTATGTTTCACCAAGGTGGATCAGTGATTTAGATCAAGTTGGACGTATAGGACAACACATTTTTTACCGTTGGCCATAAAAGTGGTTGACAAGATACTTTAAAGATCATATACTATAAACTTAATAATGAATAGGCTAATTGGAGGCTCAAATGAAGAATATGTTTAAAGCGGCTACACTTGCCGGTGTTATCTTAACACTTGGAGCATGTAGTTCAATGACAACAATCGCAGAACGTGACGAGTATGCACAACCTAAATGGTATGCAAGTTGCGCCCAAGCAGGATCAGAAGGATGGTTCTGGTGGAAAGAACAATATGCATATGCATGTGGTGCAGGTGAAAGTGTTCACCAACAAGCCGCAGAAGAACAGATGTATGCAATCGCAATGAACAACTTTGCAAAACGTATTAACGGCAGAGTGAATAGCGAAACTAACTTGTCCTTTGTAAATGATGTAAAACAAACTAATACTAGAATTGGTTACAAAGTTAAGGACACAGCAATTGTGCAACATCTTGAAGAAGAACGTTCAACTTATGTGTACAACGGAAAACAGTATACATTTGTAAAACTTAAGATGCCTAAGGTCGTATTTGACCAGCTCTTATCGCAAAGCACAGTAGCTACAGCGAATGATTAGGCTCGCACTAATACTTGGAGTAGTCACAGTGCTAGGTGCATGTACTACTCCAGCTGTCTACGACTATACACCACAGTACTGTTACACTGATCAAACGATCGAACGTATGGGTGATATAGTTAACAGTGAAACTAAGTTAGAATGTACTGACAGACCAGGACAACAAGTAGCAACACAACGTGCAGGTATTGACAAAGGTTGCAAAGAGTTTTGGTATACTGAATCCAGGCAGGGTAACTTAATACAACAGCGAGGAGTCTATTGTGAGAAACTTGACGGAAGTGTTGAGATCATTAATATTGACGGCAACAATAGTTAGCGTATCTGCTTGCTCATCAACACCATATCAAACTAGAGCTGTTGAACTACCAACTGTAAAAAGTCCTACCGGTGGTGTTAGCACTATGGTAGATGTTGTAAACGGACTTTACATATCTAGTAAGTACGGACTTAGCCAACAGCAAAAACAAAAACAAACAGGTGCATTTTATACAGCACTTGATAGTGACTATGGTAAAGTTATTAGTTGGTACGAACGTGATGCAAAAGGACATGTGAAAGCCGTACATGGTTATCCGCAAGGACGTGGATTTTGCAGAGTAGTTTACAGTTTAGTAACTGTAAAAGGACGTTCAAGACACTTTGAAGAAACAGCATGTAAGAAACACAACGATGATCTAAGGTGGCACATTGTCCGAAAATAACGATAAATACATAGAGGGAAACACTATGTTACTAGGTATATTAACGTTAATCACGGCCCTTTGTATTAGTGCCGTGGCAATATATTATTCTGTTGCAGGACTTGTAGCAATCTTTGCCGCCGCGGCTGTACCTATTATGATTATGGGTGGAGTACTTGAAGTCGGCAAACTAGTAACGGCTGTATGGCTACACAAACATTGGAAACAGGCTGCATGGTGGTTACGAACTTATCTCGCCTCTGCGGTATTCATTCTTATGCTTATAACAAGTATGGGCATCTTTGGTTTCCTAAGTAAAGCACACATTGAACAAACTAGTGCAGGTGAAGAAAGTGTTGCACAAATAGAACGTATCGAAGATGAAATTGTTAGACAGATTGGTATTGTTGGTCGAGCAGAAAACAAAGTAAGAGAATTAGAATCAAGCACATTTAACAACGATACACAAATACAAGAACAAATTGACAAAGAACAAAAGCGTATAGACACAGCATACGATCGTGTTCAACCTGCTATTGACGAGCAAAATGTTATTATTGCTAACGTCACAAAATTATTCCAAGCTGAACTAGATAAAATAGATGCAGAGATTGAAACCCTTCAAGGCTATGTAGATAATGGCGAAGTTAAGAAAGCTCAACAAACAATCGGTGCAAGTGCAGACGGAGTGTTTGGTAAAAAGACAGCAGAAAAAATTGGTGACTGGAAAGAAGCAAAACAAATAGAACGTGCAGACTGGCTAGTTAAGATACAAGACTCTGCAAACTCAGCAACAGTAGTAGCGGCACGTAAAGAGATAACAAGATTAAGAAGTGTTGCTGACGATAACATTGCTCAGTCTAATACACTTATTAATAGACTAAGAAGCAAGTTAGGCACAGACGATGTTAACCTTGACGAACTGTTAGATGAACAGTTTGATAGAGTAAGAACAGCAAACGCAGAAATAGAAACACTAACTGATGAAAAGTTTGAACTTGAATCAGAGTATAGAAAACTAGAAGCAGAAGTAGGACCAATCAAATATATTGCTGAGTTTGTGTATGGTGAACAAGCAGACCGTAATATGTTAGAAGAGGCTGTACGTTGGGTAATTATAATAATTATTTTTGTGTTTGATCCTCTTGCTGTACTATTACTAATTGCAAGTCAATATACTTTTGAATGGAACAGGAATCGTAAAGTAATAGATAAAGAACAATCGTTTGACAAAGACTACGAACGTATGAGAGCTGAATTAATCTTAGCAAACGTTCCTCCAACATTTGAACCAGACGTTCCGCCAGAAGAACCAAAGTTTGAAGATGTTGATCAGGAAACATTAGACAAAGAGTTTGAAAATGAAAATGAAGCTGATGACAAAGAAGTAGAAGAAGAATATCCTGATACTAAAAATGCGTTCTTTTATGCTAACGAAATTGAAGCAACCAAAAAAAAAGACGTGAGACTTAGAGCAGAGTCAAAAGAATCTCAAGAACAAAAACAAAGGCGTGAACACGTAGATCTATTAGAGGCAGACGCTTCTATCGCTGAACGCAAAAGACAATGGAAGAACGACAATCCAAACGAGAACCTAAAGAGTTGGAAAACCTTATATATACAAGGTAGGATTGATAAGTTACCTTGGGTACCAGATGAAGGGTATGTACAGAACAGCGAACAATCCGATGATACACTATGGAAACGGTTGAAAAAATAATACATGCCACAAATTAAAGTAATTACTCCTCCGGATATACTTCACAATAATGACCCCAGCATATTACTAATATATCCAAGTACAGCTCTCAAAGAAGAGTTTCAAAAAGTTGTGGAAGACTGGGATCTATCATTTAACTTATACATATACTCACAACCAAACAATGACCAAGATTTAGATTGGTTACTGTCGTTAGTACGTATATGTGATAAAACAATAATAGACTTAGATCATTGCGATCCGCAAGTGCGTGATTTAGCATCTTATATAATATCACATAGTAACACTTTATGGTTGACAAATGCGGTAGAAACAGTGTATAATAAATTAAGTATTAATCGAATATATGATTTACAACAACTAAAGGAAGGAGTACTTAGTGCCAAGAAATAATAATTTCAGTAAGAACTTTAACAGTGGCAAACGCTACAACAGTCAAGCTAAAGAACAACCTAAGGGGTTGTCTGTAGAAGTTCGCAACAATGATGTTACCAAAGCTCTTAGGATCTTTAAGAAGAAGATACAAGAAGCAGGCATCATTCAAGAAGTTCGTGAACGTGAGTTTTATGAAAAGCCAAGCGAGAAGCGTAACCGTAAAAAGAAAGCGGCAATCAATAGGCATAAGAAAAACTTAGCCAAGAGAAAAAACGACTTAGGATTCTAGGATGGCAATGCACACAGAGTTGTGGTTTCCTAGTGTCGTCTGGAGCTCGATGGTTCACAGCGGAAAGAATGACGAACTAAAACAGTTTGCATACGATCTAAAAAAGAACACACCGTCTCGAGTAATTAGTAACTACGGCGGTTATCAAAGTCCTGATATTAAAGCAGGCGAGTGTAAAGCACTTGATAGGCTGTTACAAACTATTAACGAAGAAGTAGACTTCTGCACTGACCAAGTAGGACTAAAACCTCTTGAGTTATATAATGTTTGGTTAAACATCAACCCACCCGGAGCATATAACGATCTACATAATCATGTGGACAGTGTTCTTAGTGGTGTGTATTATATAGATGCAGATCCTTCACAGGGTAATATACAGTTTGAACGTAGCGACAATGCTGATTACCATATGCCTATAGAAGTAGAGAAGCCTACATACTTTACAAGCACCCGAGCAAGTTATGCATCAAAGACAAACGCACTGTATATTTTTCCTAGCTGGTTAAAACACAGTGTACAAGGCAATACATCAAGACGTGACAGATTATCAATTAGTTTTAACTATGGAGAAAAACAGTGAGAATTGAAGAGGATATTAAACTAGATTACAAGGATGTACTCATACGTCCAAAGCGTAGTACATTACGTAGTCGTAGTCAAGTAACACTTAGTCGAAAGTTTAGTTTCAGACACAGTAAAGCAGACTATGACGGTATTCCAATTATGGCAAGTAACATGGACGGTGTTGGTACATTTGAAATGGCTGACAAACTTGCTGAAGGCAGAATTTTTACATGCTTAGTTAAAACGTATACAGCAGATGAACTAATTGAATATTTTGCTCCAGTTGCATACATACCAGAGCGTACAGCCAATGTTGCTATGAGTATTGGTACAAGTGATGAAGATTGGTGCAAACTAGAAATTGTACATCAAGTAGTTAAAGACAAATTAAAATATGTGTGTATGGATATTGCAAATGGTTATAGTGATCATTTTGCGGCACACGTTCGTAAAGTAAGAAAAGCATTTCCGGACTTAGTAATTATTGCTGGTAATGTTGTAACAAGAGAAATGACAGAGGAGTTAAT
>ERZ1046568.853-NODE-853-length-23526-cov-5.566827_pt1 | contig 23526 bp, 8 predicted proteins | sample MGYA00383092_ERZ1046568 | MGnify/ENA primary metagenome ERZ1046568 (study PRJEB29581, sample SAMEA5548362) | metagenome | biome: marine; feature: coastal; material: water | depth 1 m | study: Short-term variability in the microbial, nano- and picoplankton dynamics... | reverse complement strand
CTGCATAGTTATGCGGAAAGGAGTTACCGATATAGTGTACATTCTTCTGACTTTGTCGTTTGTGGAAGTGTCCACTGAATACATACTCGGGCTTGCTCAAGTTTTCTGATTTAAGTTCCCCGTGATCAGGCATTCTCACCATTGCATTCATTAAAAAGTTTGGCAATTCGAAATGTCCAAACATATATTTGCAGTCCATTGCAGAAACTTTTTTCCATTCGTCTGCTACCATCCACGGAACAAGTGCAACATCTTCAATTTGTTGAATATCATCAATAACTGTGATGCCCGGAATGTGTTTTGCCCACTCTGTGCTTTTAATATCTCGTTTGTCTTTGAAATACAAATCGTGATTACCAGCAAACATGTAAAAGTTATCAAATGCTGCACCTAGTTTTTCTAAACAACGAATGCCTGCATCCATTGTAGTAAGATTTAAACTATTTCTGTTGTGATTCCAGTCACCGCAAAAAATACCAGTCTCACAACCGTGTGTTTTTGCTGTTTCGATATACCAATCAACAAAATCTTCGCAATCTTGGTTGTGGACACGACTATTGCCCTTCATACCAAAGTGAATGTCAGTAAATACTGCTGCTTTTTTAAACAAACCTATACTCCGTGTTGAGTTTTATTGTAAAACACTAGTAAAGTAAAGTCAACCGGTTATTTTTTCTCTTTTTCACGCTTGAGTGCTGCTTCCCATTCGCCAGCATGTTGTCTAGTGTGGCTAGGATTGAGGTTATTTATTTCAAGTATGTCATCTCTAATGTTTTGATTGCGTTTTTCGAGGTTTATAACTCTAACAAAACTGTTTGTAACAGCCGCAGTGTAATATGCAAACGGATTTTGACTCTTAGACTCGTCAAACTGCAACCCAATTTGTGCAAGTTGCAAGATTGCCTGACCTTTCATTTCGTCGTTGTATGTGTAACCACGAACATTGCCTCTTGTAGCATATCTATCAACAAGTTTCATCCACATCATAGCAAGTTTGTTTGTTGCCTTGCCGTGGCCTTTGTCAAAATATCCGTTTTCCATACCACCTTGCCAATGACTTTTGCCTACACAAACAAGTTCTCCGTTGTCATCATATTTCCAGTGTTGAAATGGAGGAAAATTTAATTTTGTTTTTGTATCGGCTACTGTTTTAGGATTTTTCTTTCGTCCTGGTTCATCTGGAACATGATCAAATGTCATAATCCTAAAAATTAAATCTTCTTTGGCAATTTTTCTGTAATCAACTTCGCATTCTGCAAGTTTAACTCTTTTACCAATGGTTTTTTGATGTTCATAAATTTCATTAGTCATTTTCTTTGCACGATTTCTCTTTGCTTCGGCAACTGTGCGAGTGTTTACTTTGTCTACTGTTGGTAAAATAATATCATATGTTGCATAATCTTTATCTACAAAACTACTAAATGTAATTTTAGATCTGTGTATCTCTAACAACATGTCTTTGTTGTTTAGATAATTAACTTTTCTAGCCATGGCTACTCCTATGTTTATATTTATAATAAACTACGCACTTAAAAAAGTCAACTAAATACATTAGGAGAAGACTATGGGTTTTTTTAATTTTTTAGAAAAAGTTGGCGATGTTGTAAACAAGGTAGACGGTGCTTTTGACAATCTAGCACAAGGTATTAACAAGGTTAACAGAACATTGAATGCTTTCGATGCTTTTGTTGATGATCCGTTTGGATTTATTTCAAGACAGCGCAGGGGTAGCATTCCTTATGGTGCACAACCTATTCAGCCTGTGTTACAAAGTGCTAATTTTCTAGGAGACAACGGAATTGGTGAAGATTGGCGTGTAAGATTGCATTTGCCAGCTTCTCCTACTGAATTTTCACAAGGTCCTGTGTTTGCACCATTGAGAAATAGCAACAACAGCCTTGTTTTTCCTACTACTCCGCAAATCCTAGTAACACACAGTGCTAATTACAGCAACATTCATCCCACACATACCAATTATCCTTATCCAGTTTATCAAAACAGCCAAGTTGAGGACATTACTATTACAGGTGAGTTTCCAGTTGAAAACGAAAGCGATGGTGCATACTGGATTTCAGCAGTGCATTTTATGCGCAGCGTGACTAAAATGTTTTATGGTGATGGCAGTGCCAAAGGTGCACCGCCTCCTAGAATTGCATTAAGCGGTTATGGAGATTTTGTTTTTAATAGAACACCTGTAATTGTAAAAATGTTTAGTGTTGATTTGCCTGCAAGTGTAGATTATATTAAAGTGCCTTTTGCAGAGGCTAACTTTCAAAATTCAGCAGCAGGAACATATACATATGTGCCTACATTGAGCACACTAAACATTACTGTACAGCCAGTTTACAGTAGAGATAAAACAAGACAGTTTAACTTAACAGATTACACCAATGGTGCATATATTAACACTGACAAAGGAGGCTTTATCTAATGGTAGAATACAAAGATAACAGTCCGTGGAAGTTTACAAGAGTCGAACCAAATTATCTAGGATATTATAATCACATTCCTATTGAGCCTTATGACGATGACTTGTCTTACACTATATTGCCGCAGTACAATTATAGACCAGATTTGTTAGCATATGATATCTACGGAGACGCAAAATTGTGGTGGGTGTTCACCAGTAGAAACATGGATAGATTAAAAGATCCAATATTTGATTTTAGAAGTGGTTTAGAAATTAAATTGCCAAAGCAGAGTACACTTAACGCACTATTAGGAACATAATGACTAGTAATATTACTAACCCGTTGCATAGATTTGTTTCTTACAATTACAGATGGCGGTTTGCCGCACTAACTCAAAGTGAATACAATACAGGAAATATCGATTTCAACAGTGGAATTGGTATTATTGAAACAGGTGGCTTTGAGCAAAAACAAGCATTCACGGCAGTCGAACAGGCATTAGGGGTAAGTGTTGAATTTTTCCTTGACGATGTAGAAATGGAATTTTTAAGTGTACCTAACGCTGGAACAGGTTTCAGCAATGTTTTGCAATTTAGTTTTACAATAACAGAGCCCTACAGTGTTGGATTGTTTTTTCAAACCCTAGCAACTACAGCAGCACAAACTGGATTTCAAAACTATTTACAAACGCCGTTTTTGCTTTCTTCTCAATTTATAGGTTATGATGATGCTGGTAATTCTCAAACTATTCCGGGTGGTTCATGGTGTTTGAAACTTACTGATTTAAGATTCAGTGTTGATGCTAGTGGCAGTGTTTATGAAGTACAAGCAATTTCTTACAACCATCAAGCATTTACAGACACATTACAGCAAACAAGAACAAACACAGGATTCAGTGGATTTACTGTCAAGACTGTGCTAGATGAATTGTTTGTAGAATTAAATCGCCAACAATATCAGTTACAAACACAAGGACAAGTCGGAAAACCTAACGCATATCGTATAGAATTTCCAAATGATGTAGGTGATATATCCGGAGGTAATAGCACTTATCAAGCATCATTACAAGCAGGAGTAGATGTATTTAGAGAACAAGCAACACAAGATTTTTTGCAAACTGCTGAAGCTGTAAATTTTGGATTGAGCCCGATTCCGTCTAGTCAAACTATCTTCGGTGATCCTAGAAGAGAAGGCGGCCAAACACAGTTGAGAATTGACAGAAGTCAAGCAGCAAGAGCACAAGCAGATCCAAATGCAAATGACATTGGAAATGCACCTATTGCAAATGACTTTGGACGATTTGGCAATAACAAGTTTGGTGAAAATTCGCTTACTTGGAATGAAGAAAAGCAACTCTGGCAACGAGGTGGAATGAGTATTAGCGATGATACTAGACAATTCTTCTTTCCTCCAGGCATGCACATTGAAAGAATTATTGAAGAAGTAATTCTAACTAGTGAATATGGTTTGAGATTAACAAACCAAGAACCTGTAAACGAAATGATTGAGTGGTTTAAAATCACTTCAAAAGTTTATATTGCAGATCCTTATGAAACGCAAGTAAGTGGTGCTCCAGCATATGAAATTGTTTACATTGTAACTCCTTATTCTGTGCACAGAAGTCATGTAATGCAAGGTAATAGTGCACATACCTATAATTTTTGCTTGCAAAATGCAAGAAAGACATATCGTTACAGTTATACTGGTGAAAATGCAGATATAATGGATTTTGTATTCAACATTGACAATAGTTTTTACAAAGATATAACTGGCACACAAAACAACAGTGCAAACATTGATGCAGCAGGAAATAGAGTTGCTAATCAGAGAAACAATGTGTTTTCACCTACTGCCCAAGTAAATGCCGGTACTCCTGATATCACAACACCAAATAGATACAACTACACACAGCACGATACAGTAGGTGGCGCAAATATAGAAGATAATGCAGTGCGTGTAGCAAGAGTGTTTAACCAACAAATTTTAAACAGTGATGTTGACAATATTGAATTAGAATTAAAAATTTGGGGAGATCCATATTATCTCACAGACAGTGATTCACAAAATGTAAGTACAGACAGTTTTTATTATGGCATTGATGCCGATAATCATGCTGATTGGATGCGTGGTGAAGTTTATGTTTTACTAGATTTTAAAAGTGCAGTTGATTACAACGGAAATCTTTTACAAATAGATCCAGTAAATCAGTTTATAGGTGTGTATCGATTAACACAATATCGTTGTAATTTTGAAAACGGTATATACAGTAACACACTTAAACTTTTGAGAATGCCAGGTCAGCAAGCAAATACAATACAAGCAACACGACAGATACTTAATGGAATAAATGTAAACAATAATTTAATATTGGCAAACAGCAGTAGTGAACTTGCACAAGCATATGCACCGCTAATGCAAAAAGCACAAGAGTTTCAAGAAGCATACAGCCATTTCCAAAATCTAGATATTGAAAATTTAGCAAAAATTGCACCTGGAAATTTAGGTCAAGTTGTTGCAAGATTTGACGGCCTAATAAACGATGCAAAACAACTGCAAAATAATTTAGAAAAAACAGCGCAGTTTCTGCAAAACCCTATACAAGGAATTGAAACTATTGCCAAAAACTTTGCCAGCGGAATTGAAAATCAATTCAAAAACACCTTTGGAGGATTATTTAAATGAGATCTCAAGAGCGTAGAAGTAGTAGATCATCGCAAACTTCTTTTAACACAGGACCTTTTATAGGTCGTATTGTTTCTCATCTTGATCAAACATTTATGGGAGGTTTGCGTGTACAGATTTTAAGCTACAATGATGCACAAGATGATTATCAGCAAAATTCAGAAGTTCTTACTTGTTTTTATGCGCCTCCATTTTATGGTACTACACCTGCAAGTGGAAACACAGACGGTGGCACATATATGAATACCACACAAAGTTATGGCATGTGGTTTGTTCCTCCAGATGTAGGTACAAAAGTTTTAGTAATGTTAATTGAAGGTCGCAGAGATGTAGGTTATTGGTTTGCTTGTGTTCCTGAAGAATTTATGAATTTTATGGTTCCTGATGGCAGAGCCAGCACAATTAACAACACAAGAGCAGCAGGCGAATCTAGCACAGAAATACCAGAAATTGCAGCAGCAGCAACAGTAAAAGTTCCTGTAGGTGAGTACAATAAAGCAACCATAGATGCACAAGGTGAAACACAACCTTCAAATTATCCAAAGCCTCCTAACGACTTGTTTATTGAACAATTAATGGAACAAGGATTATTAGAAGACGATATTCGAGGAACAACATCAACGAGTGCTAGACGAGAATTGCCTAGTGCAGTTTTTGGTATAAGTACACCTGGACCTTCGGATAAAAGAGATAATGCTCCTACTGCAAACATAGGTATTATAGGTGATGAAATAATTGCACCAACCAGCAGACTGGGCGGTAGCAGTTTTGTAATGGACGACGGCGACGATAAATTTTTAAGAGCAGGGTCGCCTGAATCTGAACCTAGTGAGTATGTTGATGTTGAAACAGGAACAAGCGATCTAGGAGATGCTACTAGGCCTGCCAACGAACTGGTTAGAATACGAACTAGAACAGGTCATCAGATATTATTACACAACACAGAAGATTTGATTTATATAGGCAACGGCCGAGGCACAAGTTGGATTGAACTTACTAGTAATGGCAAAATAGATATTTTTGCTAATGATAGTATTAGTGTACATACTGAACAGGATTTAAATTTCACAGCAGACAGAGATATTAATTTTAGTGCAGGAAAAAATTTAAATATGACAGTAGGCGAAAGTTATAAAGCGTCAGTGGGAAATAATCACAACACCACAGTTGGAGACTATTATGCAGTGAAAGCAGATGCAAGTGTTTCTCATGCCGCTGGAACATTTATATCAGATAGTGCAGAACAAAGTATTACACATAATGCATTAAGTGGGGATAGTACATTTAACTCAGGCGGCGGATTGTCTGTAAATGCTAGTAAAAGCATAAGTTGGAAAACGGGCGAAAACTTTAGAATTACAACAGGACAAAACTTTGATGTTAAATCTTCAGGTGGTGTGTTTTTAACTTCAACTGAATCGGATCTTCATCTTTATAGTGCAACACAAATGAACTTGCACACCGGTTCTAGTTTAAATTTAAAAGCAGATCTTATGATGAATTTAAATGCAGCAAGCAATTTAAATGTTCAGAGTGACGGTACTATTAGAGTTACCGGGGATGTCGGTGTAAATGTTACATCTGATGGCCCTTTCAATGTAAATGTGCTAGGCAATGCAAATATGTATGCAGACGGTACAATGAACCTAGATTCAAAAGGTGTATTGAGTGTTAACAGTGTTGCCAATATACAGCAATCAGGCGCACAAATACATTTAAACAGCAGCGGCAACCCTGCTACCGCAGCATTCAAAACAGATCCTGTATCTATTTTTGCACCCGAGGCATTTTTTGCCAGTGAAGGCGTTACTACTCCGGAAGAACCGGCAGTTACTCCGTTGCCTGCAGATACTATTTCACGTGTACCGATGCACGAACCGTGGCAACAGCATGAAAATATAAGTCCGTTGTCATACACGCCAGAAAATACTAGAGCAGGTACTGACCCGGTTGATAGTTTTAAAGTTCCTATCCCTGATACATTTGTTAATATCGGCGCAAATAGAGATACTACAGGCACTGTATCAAGCAGTGTACGTGCTCCTGGTGTCCAAGGTGGCGACGATGGCAATCAAGCCGACGATGGCGACTTAGGCGATTTAATACCAGGCGAAATTTCATCTAATGCACAAACTGCATTCAAATTCTTTATAGATACAATGGGACTAACGCCTACACAGTCTGCTGGTATTGTTGGCAACTTGATTGCCGAATCTGGGGATGCGGTTGATCCAGCAGCATTTAATTCTGCAGGAGGAGGAGTAGGTGCTCAGGGTATTGCACAATGGCGTGGACCGAGAGTCAGGCTGTATGAGAGAGTATATAACAAACGCATAGTAGATTCAAGTTTACAAGAGCAATTAACATTTATAAAGTTTGAATTAGAAGATACAAGTACTCCTCAAGAAGATGGCAACACAGGAACGTATGAAGGGCCCAGCAGGCTAAAAGTTCTTGAAAAAATGAAGGCTACTCAAACACCAAGAGAATCTGCAACTGTGTGGGAAGCACAATATGAAAGAGCAGGCGGACATGCAATTAACAAAAGAATACGAAAAGCTGAAGAAGTATTCATTGCAAGTCAAGCAAATTTTGCACTACAAGACACTGATCAGCCTGGTACAACAAACCCGCAAGGAAATTTTGTTGTAAACGGAGAAGTGTTTGAAGGCAACCCAGATGAGGGCGATCCAAGAAATGAACAGCGTAATGTTCCGCTTAGTGGCGGTAGTTTAGTGACATATCACAATGGCGGCAAGCGAAGAGACAGGATCAGCGGAGAAATGGAAAGAATTCTTACTACAGCAGCAAGATCAACCGGTGTTAGTGAAATACAAGTTACTAGTGGTGGACAAGCCCCTCGCGGACATCCGCTTGCACGACAAGGGGTTAACCGAACTAGAAATAGTACTAGACACGATTGTATCAGTTACAACGGAGGAGTTGGAGTTGCTCATGCTGCTGATGTTGACTTGATTTATAATGGCAGAAAACTTGACGGCAGAAGAACATCCGATCAGGCAATACTTACAAGATTTATGCAAGTTTGTGCACAAAACGGTATGAGAGGGTTTGGATGGGATGGAGGAACCAGCGGTTCTAGGAAATATATGGGGCCAACTAGGTATCATTTTGATTTATACGGAAATATTGTTTATTGTCCTGGAATATGGTCCAGAAGTAGAAATAGTGCAAAACCTGCTGGCAGACCAAAAGTTGGCCCGATTGCTTGCTGGGGAGGAAATATGCGCACTCGTGCTGATCGCCACCAGTGGCTTGAAGCTGGCGCAACCAGAACCAGGCCGCAACAATACGATTGGTTTCCGAGAGCATTAGGATTTTAAAAATGGCATTTATTGACCCTTTAGGTAGTTTAGACTTGAGTAATATAACTGATGTTGCAAATAACACAATATCCGATTTTACTCAAAATATCAACAGAGTAACCAGTCAACTTGATACTGTAATCGATAGTGTAGACGAAAATTTCTTTAAAAATTTAGATTTTGATGAGTTTGAAAAACAATTTAGAAATATTGACATACCTGGATTTCCAGTTCCTCAGTTTACTGGACTTGTAAATGTTTTCGATCAACTTAAAGGAATAACAAATATCAAATTAGGACTTCCTACAGTTGAAAACCTTGATCAAAATCTCAGCAAGTATGAAGTATTAGAAAAAACTCTTGCATCTGCTTTGCAACAAGATTGGAAAGTCAATGGAAAAAATCCATTAATTTTAGATGCATTTGCATTAAGCGGTGCAAACTTTGAACGAGACGGATATAAAGGGCAATACAATTGGAATGTTGCATTTGTAAACTATATTTTAAGCAAAAGCGGTATTGAGTTTTTTCAAACGCTAGGCACCAAAGCATATGAAAACTATGGTACTAGTGTTGAATATGGTTTGCGATTTGACAAAGTAAGAAAAAACGATTTAGTTATAATGCAAGGACTCAACAATATAAGAGTAATTGGGTTTGTTCAATCCTATGATCCTGCAAAACGCAGTGGTAATATTATTGTAGGTAACATTGACAAAACTGTAAAACTAGTTAGAAATGTACCATTTAGCAGAAGCTCAAAAGAACTGTTTGTAACCAATATTCGCAGGAACTGGGAAATACCCAAAAAATTCAACTTGCCGTTGTATCCTGTTAAAAGTGCAAGAAGCAGCACAGATGCATTTGAAAGTTTAACTGAAGGTGCTACAAGTTTATTAGACAAAGCCAGTGAGTTGGGACTAGATACCACACTTGGACAAACTTTAAATAAGACTCTTAATAATTTAAATCCTTTAAAACAGGTTTCACAGGCAGTTGATAATGTAGCACAAAGTGCTGTAGATAGTTTGAAGAAAAGTTTGAAATAAATACAATATGAGTACATTAGAAAAAAATCTTTACAAAAATCTTAAACTAAAATCACCCAGATCTTTAGCCAATCCTATCATTGACAAAAGTTATAAAGGATTAAGCACTGTAAATCCTGATGCAAAAACCTTTGTGCTTTCTAATGTTGAATTAATTAAACAAGACATTGTAAATCATTTTCACATTCGCTTGGGTGAAAAACTTGAAAATCCTGAATTTGGCACAATCATCTGGGATGTGCTGTTTGAGCCGTTGACAGAAAATCTTAAACAAGCAATAATAAAAAATGTAACATCTGTAATTAATTATGATCCTAGAGTAAGGGCTAATAATATTGTTGTTGATAGTTTTGAACACGGTCTACAAGTGTATGCAGAATTAACATTTCTTGACTATAATATCAGTGAGCAATTGAAATTTAACTTCGATCAACGATACGGAATCATTTAAAATGCGCATATTATAAAATGCATAAATATTGTATTAGCCGAGGATTGAATAATGTCATCAACTGATAGACAAAATAGACTTTTACTAGCCGAAGATTGGCGCAGAATATATCAGAGTTTTAGATACGCAGATTTCAAAAGTTACGACTTTGATAATCTTCGCAGAACAATGATCAATTACATCAGACAAAATTATCCAGAAGATTTCAACGATTACATTGAAAGCAGTGAATATCTTGCATTGATTGATTTAATTGCATTCCTTGGACAAAATATCAGTTTCCGCACTGATCTAAATGCTAGAGAAAACTTCATTGAATTAGCAGAACGCAGAGAAAGTGTTCTTCGAATGGCTAGATTGTTGAGTTACAATGTAACAAGAAATCAAGCAGCCAATGGATTGTTAAAATTTGCTAGTGTAAGTACAACTGAAACTGTGTTTGACAGTAACGGACAAAACTTGTCAGGTAAAACAGTTAAGTGGAACAACAGTGTAAACACAAATTGGTATGAACAATTTATTAAAATTATCAACAGTGCATTGCCTGCAATCAACAAATTTGGTACTCCAAACAAAACACAAACTATTGCAGGTATACCAACTGAAAAATATACAATACAAACTGCAAATAACATTTTACCAATGTTTACTTTTAGTAGCACAGTTAATGGCACATCACTAGAATTTGAAGTTGTAAATACTGATATTGATGATGGAGAAATTGTAGAAGCAGCGCCTTCGACAGGATCACCATTTGGTTTCTTATACAGAGATAACGGACAAGGACCAGGCAGTACAAATAGTGGATTCTTTGCACATTTTAGACAAGGAAGTTTACAAAGAGGAAACTTTGAAGTTGACTTACCTGTTCCTAATCAAAAAGTAGACATTGATATCTCTAACATCAACAATAGTGATGTATGGTTGTATTCTCTTGATGCTGCTGGCAACGAGGATACATTATGGACCAAAGTTGAAGCGGTAGAAGGAAACAATGTAATTTATAATAGTCTTTCAAAAGGCATTAGAGAATATTATAGTGTGTTAACAAGGACTGACGACAGAATTAGTTTGATATTTAGTGATGGCACTTTTGGCGATTTACCAAAAGGCAGTTTTACAGCATATTATAGAACCAGTGCTAATAAAGATTATGATATCTTACCAGCAAATATTAAAAATGTAACTGTGCGAATTCCATATATTAGCACTACTGGCAGAACAGAAACATTAATTGCAGTAATGGAATTAGCTACGCCTGTTTACAATGCAAGTAGCACCGAAACAACTGATAGTATTAAAACAAATGCTCCAAGCACATATTACACACAAAACAGGTTGATTACTGGTGAAGACTACAATGTAGGCCCTCTTGGAATTGATCAAGAAATTATCAAAGTAAAAGCAATAAACAGAACAAGTAGTGGTATTAACAGATACTATGATTTGCGTGATGCTACAGGCAAATACAGCACAACAACATTATTTGCAGACGATGGTGTGTTATATAAAGAATTTTTCAACAAAGTTGACGGATTTAATTTTTCAACTAGAACAGATATTGAAAGTGTTATTCGAAATAAAATAACAAATATTATCAAAGATAATAATTTAAGAAATTTTTATTATAATCAGTATACAAATCAAGATTACACAATATTAAATTACAATTGGGTACAACAAACCAAAGATACTAATGTTTCAACAGGTTTTATTCAAGACGAAAATACAAATACTTTGCAAGTTGCTACATTTACTACAGGCCCGTTGCGATTTATAGAACCTGGTGCAATGGTTAAATTTACTGCTCCAATCGGAAAACATTTTATGCCCGACGGAACGCTAATGGCAGGAGATGCAAACCACCCTGGTGCAACAACATACAAATGGTGTAAAGTTGTAAAAGTCTACGATGGCGGTAATGCTGAAACATCTAACGGACTTGGTGGTATTGTTTTAGATGATGTTATACCAAGCGATGCTATTTTAAACAGTGTAAAACCAAAGTTTATAAGAGATATACAAAACGATGTTATATCTCAAATGATTGATCAAACTTTTGCTTATAGGACATTTGGACTACGTTATGATAGAGAAGACAGAAAATGGAAAGTAATATTACAAGAAGATATTAATATTCTTGGAGACTTTAGTGTTGGACTATCCGGCGATACAACTGGACAAAAACTTGATGCAAGTTGGTTATTGTTATTTGAAACCAATGGAGAAACTTATACTGTTACATACAGAACTCTTCGTTATTTGTTTGAAAGCAAAGACCAAACTAGATTCTATTTTGATAACAATAAAAAAATCTATGATAGTAAAACAGGTTCGGTAATCCGTGATAAAGTAAGCATTTTAAGTATCAACAGAGACTTGTACAGTGCTAATGAAGTTTCTCCATTTACAGTTGATTTAGATTGGGCTATTGACAGCGAGTATAGAGATGCCAGCGGCTATGTAGATACAAAGAAGGTCGAAGTTGTTTTCTTTGACAGCGATGACGACGGAGTTGTTGACGATCCTGAATTGTTTGAAAAAATTGTTGCAGACGAAACTTATATTTTTACTAAAAAAGTTAATTATGCTGACAGCGAATTCTATGAGTACACTGATGAAGAAATAGAATTTAGTGAATCACCTAATACTACAAAAGACAAATTATATTATGTACCTGCTAATGATAGTTTTATACAAACAAATTCGAGTACAGGTAAACAAACAGAAGTATTCGGATACAAAGCATTTTTAGGCAGAGACAACATTAAATTTCAGTATATTCACGGTAGTGATGAAAACACAAGAATAGACCCAAGCAGTAGTAACATTGTAGATTTGTTTGTGTTGACTAAAACATATGATACACTGTTTAGACAGTATTTAATTGGCAACATTGATACAATCCCGTTGCCTTTAAGCAGCGATCAATTGTATAGAAGTTACGGTTCAGAAATCAACAAAGTAAAAAGTATCAGCGATGAAGTAATTTATCATCCTGTAAAATACAAAGTTCTATTCGGAGACAAAGCGGAAACAAGTTTGAAAGCAACATTTAAAATTGTAAAATCAAAAGATCGTGTACTTAATGACAATGATGTAAAATCTAGAGTAATTAGTGCAATCAATCAATTCTTTAGTTTAGAAAACTGGGAGTTTGGCGAAACATTTTATTGGAGTGAATTGTCAACATACATTATGACAAGCATGAGTCCAGATTTAAGTAGTATTGTAATTGTACCAAATGATGCAACCAAAAACTTTGGTAGTTTGTTTGAAGTTGCAAGCGAAAGCGATGAGTTGTTTATTAGCAGCGCACAAGTTACAGATATTGAAATTATTACAGCAAACACAGCAGAGCAATTAAAATCGCAAGGTGCAATTGTTACTTCTGCTTCAAATGCTAATAGTGGTATACAAAGCACATCATCGAGCAGTAGCTCGATTATTGTAGGCGGAGGTTATTAATGCAAAACGATTTGCCATTACCAATTGACGACGACGAATCTCGTTCATCAGAAAATTTCTTACCTAAGTATTTTAGGACAGATACAAATAAAAAGTTTTTAAGCACTACTATTGATCAGATGATCAATCAAGGAACGGTTGAAAAAATTAATAGTTTTGCAGGACGTAGAAACGCAAGAGCAACTCAGTACAAAGATACTTTTTATCCAGATGTATCTAATGAAAGAGAAAACTATCAATTTGAGCCTGTAACAGTTGTAAAAGACACGCTAGATAATGTTAGTTTTTATGGCGACTATATTGATTATATAGGTGTGTTAAACAATTTTGGATCTAACACAAAAAATCATAGTTTGCTTAATCAACAAAAAGCATATAGTTTAGACAGTCACATTGACTGGGATAAGTTTTCAAATTTTAGAGAATATTATTGGTTGCCTTTAGGTCCTTTACCTATCACTGTTATAGGACAAAGTAAAGAAGTTACAAGTACATACAAAGTTACTACAAGTAATCAAGACGACAATACTGTATATGTGTTCACTCCAAACGGCTTTACAAAGAATCCTACTATCACTCTTTACAAAGAACAAACATATCGTTTTGAGATCGACACACCGGGTCATCCGTTGGCATTTGCACTGAATAGAAATTTTGATGATGCAGATCCAGGACCTGGTATAGAACAACAAAATTTAAGTCGTTTATATATTACAGGTGTTACCAAGTATATCTATGACGCTGAAGGAAAACTTATTGAAACAAACGAAGATTATGTAGAAAAGGGTGTAATTGAATTTACAGTTCCTGCTACCGTTCCTGATGATTTGTTTTACATAAGTAGAAATGACATTAATACAAGCGGTATTATTATTACAGAAGCAATTACAGAAAACAGCGAAATAGATGTTGATGCTGAAATTATTGGTAAAAAAACTTATACTACAAGCAATGGAATAAAACTTTCAAACGGAATGAAAGTGCGTTTTGCAGGATCTGTTGTTCCTGAAATATATGGACTGGGAGAATGGTTTGTTGAAGGCGTTGGTACAGAAATTAGATTAATTAATCAAGCATCTTTAGAAGTTCCTGCTGTGTTTACTACAGAACTTGAAGTTCCGTTTGATGAATTTGCATTTGATAATGTACCTTTTGAAAACGCAGATAGCTATCCAGCCGATAAAGATTACATAACAATCAACAGAGGCAGCGCAGATAGAAATCCGTGGAGCAGATATAATCGTTGGTTCCACAGAGATATAATTATTGCAGCAGCAGAAGCAAACAATACAGAACCAAATATTGATCAAGATTCTAGAGCCAAGCGTCCTATTATTGAATTTGAAGCCGGGCTTAAACTTTGGCATCATGGAGCAAAGGCCAAGACAAATGTAAATCTTGTTGATACATTTACAAAAGATGTTTTTAGTACCATTGAAGGTAGTTTAGGATATAATATTGACGGTGTAAATGTGTCAAATGGTATGCGTGTTTTATTTACAGCAGATCCTGATAGTTTTGTTAATGGTAAAATTTATGTTGTAAACTTTATCGAACACAACGGTAGAACACAAATTTCGCTTGTTGAAGATGCAGATTCTACACCTGAAGAAAATGAAACTGTATTAGTACTTTCTGGTAATACTTACAAAGGTAAGATGTTCTTTTACAACGGTACTGAATGGAAACAAAGCCAAGATAAAACAACAGTAAATCAGGCTCCATTATTTGACTTGTTTGATAATAACGGTGTTGATCTTAATGATTCAATTACATACCCTAGTAGTACATTTAATGGAAATAAAATATTTTCTTATGCTACAGGAACTGGAGCAAACGACACAGTCTTAGGATTTCCTTTAAAGTATCGCAATATTGCAAATATCGGCGACATTGTATTTGACTTTAATCTTGTAACTCAGACTATACAGTATCAAGATACACTACAAAATACTTTGAATATAAGTTCTGATATAAATTATCTAAAAAAGTTTAATTCTTCTGGTGTAAATTATGAGTTTAAAAACGCATGGAAAGAATCAGTAAATCAAACAACACAACCTGTAATAAGACAATACAACGGACAAAAAAATAATTTTGAAATTGATGTATTTGATCGTCCAGGAAATCTAGATGATTTATTTGTCAAAGTAGAAGTTAATGGTAAAAGTCAACAGGATTTTGATCTTGAAAAGCGCAACAGCAGAGCATTTGTAAATCTGCCAAATGACTTACAAGAAGATTCTGTCGTTGTGTTAAAATGTTTCAGCGGCGCTACAAAAAATAATAATGGTTATTACGAAATTCCTTTGAATTTAGAAAGAAATCCAGACAATAAAAATATAACAAGTTTTACATTGGGCGAAGTTAACGATCATGTAAAATCTATTGCCGAGTTTCATCCTGATTTCCAAGGCAATTATTTAGGTAATAACAATCTAAGAGATTTAGGAAATGTCAGCAGATATGGCAAATTACTAATGCAGCATACCGGACCTTTAAATATTGCTTTGTATCACCTTACAAGTAAAAAATATAATGCTGTCCAAGGATTAGATTATGCAAGAAGAGAATATGCAGCATTTAAGAAAACATTTTTAAGTGAATCCCAAAGATTAGGATTTAGCGGTGATGTTAAAGATCATGTTGATTTAATTTTAGAAACAATTAATAAAGATAAAAGTAATATTATGCCATTTTATTCAAGTGACATGATTCCTTACAATGCATTTATTGTAACAGAACACGTTGTTGATTTTGCTGGATCTAATTATTTTGCTCTAGATACTAATTTTAACTTAGAAAGTTGTTCTAATCGTGCTGTTGGTGTGTATTTGAACGATGTGCAATTAATTCATAACAAAGACTATAAATTTGAAAATGGCTTTGTGTATATTACTTACAATTTAGCAGAAGACGATATTGTAAAAATCTATGAATACGAAAATACCAACGGTAGTTATGTTCCGCCTACTCCTACTAAACTAGGCTTATTACCTGCATATGAACCTGTAAAATATACCGATACCTCTTATCAAGAAAACAAACTAGTAATACAAGGACACGATGGAAGTATTTTATTAGGATTTAATGACTATAGAGACGACCTGTTACTAGAGTTAGAAACAAGAATATACAATAATGTTAAAGTAAAATACGATTCTAGTATACTTGATATTAATGACTTTGTACCTAGTTACAATAGAATCACAGGATTTGATATCAAAGACATAGATTCTATTACACTGTCTAGTTTTACTGAATGGTTATCAGCAGCTAACAACTTGGATTATACAACCAATACATTTGTTGACATTAACAGTTCTTTTACATGGAATTATAGTGTTGCTCAAAACTTTGAAGATGTTCAATTACAAGGGTTTTGGAGAAACATTTACAAGTTTTATTATGATACAGATCGTCCTCACACACACCCATGGGAAATGCTCGGATATACAGTAAAACCTACGTGGTGGGAAACCAGCTACGGGCCTTCTCCTTATACTAGGAACAACAGTATTTTGTGGCAAGATTTGGAAGAAGGTGCTATAAGAGAACCAGGCAAACCTATTACAAGAATTGCAAAATATGCAAGAAAAGATTTGACAAAACATATTCCTGTAAATGATTACGGACAATTAATTTCTCCTGTAGAAAGTGGGCTATCACGTGCACCGTTGCTTAGTGCTGTGAGAAACAATTTTGTATTTGGAGATCAAGCACCAACAGAAACTGCATGGCGCAAAAGCAGCGAATATAAATTTGCATTATTAAAAGCATGGATGCTGCTAGAGCCTGCAAAAGTTCTAGGTATTGGATTAGACAGAAGCAGAATTACAACTGATATTGTAGGAAATATTGTGTGGAAAGACACAATGAAAAGAATCGCAACATCTGATATTGTTGTACCTAGAATAGAAAATAATATGCAATATTTTGCAGCAGGCATTATCAATTATGTTGTAGGAAAACTTAGCGAAAGAGTTGATACAAATATCAAAGAATACAAAGACGAACTTGCAAATATTAAAAATCAATTAGGTATCAGACTAGGCGGGTTTGCTGACAAAAACAAATTAAAACTAGTACTAGATAGCAGAAGTCCACTAAACAAAACTAGTGTTTTTGTTCCTGATGAAAATTACAATATTTTCCTTAACAAAAGCACTGTGCAAGAGACAGCAAGTATTAGCGGTATTATTATAGAAAAAAATATTGCATCAGATGGCGAAAGTTTTTCATATACAGTTAGAGGATATGATACTGATATACCTATTTTTAAAACATATGATGTGTTAGAACAATTTAACGATACAACTATTACAGTTGGCGGGATAAGTGAAGATTTTGTTGAATGGAACGAGAACAAAACATATCCTAGTACAACGGTGGTATTTTATCAGGGCCAGTATTATAGATCTAACATTACTCATGAAAGTACTGAAGTATTTGAATCAAGTAAGTTTAGTTTGCTTTCCAGTTTGCCAATTACCGGTGGCGAAACGGCTATTATTAGAAAACGTTTTGATAAATCAACAGTAAAAAATGTATATTATGGAACTAAGTTTGATAATATTCAAGAAGTAGCTGATTTTATGCAAGGGTATGAAGAATATCTTGTAGACCAAGGTTTTAAATTTTCAAGTGTTAGTGATGCTGGCATTTTAGAAGATATGACATTATGTATCAAAGAGTTTTTGTTCTTTACAACACAAAACTGGGCAGATGGCACTGTGATAAGTGTTAGTCCAATTGCAAATACTCTAGAATTTTCGAGAGAAAACTACGGAGTAGATGATATATATGATCCGTTTTATAATTACAATGTTTTAACAGGCGAAGGAACAGCACTTTCACCTAACTTTACTAACCTATTTAGAAAAGCATCTGATTTTGCACTCAAGCCAATTGGAACTAATGACGGTATTTTCCTAGCAAAAATACCACTTATACAAACCGAACATGTAGTATTACTAGATAATGAAACAGTATTCAATGATATTATCTATGATGTTATTCCGGGTTATAGGCAAGAGCGAATAAAACTTGTAGGATACAAGACATCAAATTGGGACGGCACACTAAATATTCCTGGTTTTATATATGACGAAGCAAAGGTAGTAGATTGGACACCAAATACTGATTACACTATAGGTGATCTTGTAAAGCACAAGCAGTTCTATTACAGCAGCAATGAAAGTCATACTAGTGGTGTAGACTTTAATAGTTCTAAATGGACACGATTAAAAGAACGTCCTGCTGCACAACTATATCCAAATTGGGATTATAAAGCAAATCAATTTGCAGATTTCTATGATCTAGATACAGATAACTTTGACACAGAACAACAACGACTTGCACAGCATTTGATAGGATATCAAGATAGAGAATATCTTGCTAATATTATTACAGATAATAGCAGTCAATATAAATTTTATCAAGGAATGATTCAAGACAAAGGCACAGCCAATGTTCTTACTAAGCTATTTGATCCTCTTAGCACTGCAAACGAAGACAGTATTGAATTCTTTGAAGAATGGGCATTGCGTGTTGGACAATATGGTGCAATAGATAACCTTACTGAAGTAGAGTATCAACTCGACGATGAAAAGTTTAGATTAGAACCTCAAATTGTTGATCTTGTGCAAAATAAAACAAACAGAACAGATTTAACATTTGAGATTCCAGAATTTGAAGTTTACAGCAAACCAAATTTGTATACCCATGCGCCTTTTGCAATTAAAAATGACAACAGTGTATATACTTACAATGGCGGATATGTAAGAGACAAAGATGTAAAATCAAGTTTGCAATCTTATGATGATATTCTTACACTTGATATTGACTCGTTTAATATTGGCGATAATATCTGGGTAACAAAAAGAGGCAGAACTTGGAATGTATATAAGAACACAAAAACTAGTTTGCAAGTTGAAGCAATTGCAGTTAATGCAGATATTTTAGATGATGATACTGGATTTACAATCAGTGTTGACACATACAATCACAAAATTGCAAAAGATGATATTATTGGTGTTTATAGTGGTGTTGAAAATGCAAATGGCTTTTGGAAAGTAAAACTAGTTGAAGGCAAAAATATTACTGTTGTCACCAAAGATGAAATTGATGTTGAAGAATTTGATAATAGCAGTATTCCTGGTATAAGCAGACTAGTTTCGAGAAGATTTGATACTATAACAAATCTTAATAATAATATAGAAGAAATTTCTGCAGACTTGGATGATACAGTTTGGTTAGATGATAACGGAACTGGAAATTGGAGTGTATACACCAACAAGGCAATTTTTGATTTGCAAAAAGAAATTGGCGGATATCAAGATGATAACGAATCAGGATTTTTAACTAGTTTTAGTGCAAATCCAAGCAATACTACATTAGCAATCGGATCTCCTGATCTTGAGAATACAAACAATGTTGGATCTGTTAGAGTTCTCTATAGAAATAATGAACAATTTGATTACAGATTTGAACAAGATCTAAAACCAAACGATGATCACGACGATGAAAGTTTGTTTGGATATAGTGTTAGTGTAAGCAAAGATGGATCATACATTGCTGTCGGTGCACCTGCTGCTAGTAATGTAAGAACCTTGTACATTGGAGACTTGTATGATTCAGTTACAAGTGAAATAACTGCTAATGATATTATAAGTGACAGAGGTATATTGTTCAAAGCTAAACAAGATTTAGTAGATTATACAGTAGGACAAAATGACAGTACTTTGTTTGATAGTACTAACGGACAATTAAATCAAGATTTTGAACCTGCATTTTTGATCGAAGCAGTTGATTCGGGAAGACAAAGTGGACTATCAAATCAGGGTGTTGTATATGTTTTTAAGAAAAATTTAACAACTGGAAGATATGAAGTTGAAAATGTAATTTCTAGTCCTGATCCAATTGCAAATGAACAGTTTGGATACAATGTTGAATTTAGAAACGATGTAAATGATGTGCCTAGATTATTTGTAGGCGCACCAGGTGCAAGAGGCGGTAGAATTTATTTTATAGATCGCAGTGACGACACTTGGAAATATTCTGTTGATAGAAAATACAGAGGCATTCATAACTCAAACTATGCTTATGCAATAGACGATGTTGTATTCTATGAAAACAATTTGTATCAAGCAAAAACTGCAATTGGTAATGCGGGAGGTGCACTACCTACTGATGGTGCAAAATGGACACTACTTACTGCTGATGATAAAAATGACAATACCACTGATTATGTTGGCAGAATTCCTGCAATAGATGAAAGCGAAACAGAAGATGATAGCCCGTTAACAACAAGTTCCGATATAGGTAAAATTTTTGATGTTAATGACTTGGCAAATACAATAGCATTTACATCAACTGTTAATGAAAAAGTTCTTGTAGTATTAGGAAATCAAACACAAAATATAGAAGTTGGTACAGAAGTATATCAACAAGTACCAGGAGATAGTGTACAAGTTGCTAACGGTACAGTATTACAAGTAAAAAATGTAAATGATAAAACAGAAATCACAGTTGGAAATATTACTGGTACATTTATTTCAAAAGCAAATAATTTAGATGTAATGGTTATAGAAGGAGATGTTACAAGTCAATTATCATTTGGACTTCAAATAAAGCAAGACGATAGTGCTGCATTGGCAACAATTAAATATTTCGAATTAGTTGGCTCTAACACTTATGTATATCTTGAAAATGTTAGAGGAGTATTTCAAAAATATGCGGCATCGATTAAAGTTTATCTAATTGTAGATAAAGATTTAACTGTTTATGACAATCTTATCGGCGGCAAAATTTATCAAGATGATTCTACTAGAGACAATATTACCGACGATAGCACTGTTGCAGTAATTGAGTCCTTAGAACTTTTAGATGACGGTAATACAAAAATTGAAATTAGCGATCGCAGCGGAAAGCACTGGATAAGAGAGTTTGAAAGTGGCAATGGCTTACAAAATGTATTTTTTGAAAATATGATTAGTGATGGTAGTACTGATACTGATGATAGTACTGATTTAGGAAATGTAGTAAGAATCGAAACAGAAGATCAAGAAGGTGATATTGCGTTTGATACTGTCTATACAGAAGACACCGTTGAGATAGGTAACATTGTTACCTTACATGATAATATTGTTTTAAATTTAGAAGATTCAAGTGATTTTAATGAAGAAATTATAGATATTGTTGATAACAGAAGAACAAGCATTTATAACAAACCTTATAACAGATGGCAGTTTGTTCAAAATATTGAAGGCACTAGTTACACTAATTTTGCAAACAATATTGCTGTTAATGACAACGGTTCAAAAATTGCAGTTTCAAACTCTACTAATGGCAACGGTAGTATTGAAATTTACAAATTAAACAACAACGAATACATATTCAATCAAACTGTTACAAGTCCTTACAATGAAGACAACGAAGGTTTTGGTACTAATGTTAAATTTAGCAAAAACAAATTAGCAATAATTGGCAAACAGACTGACAGCATTTACAAAACTATTTTTGATGCCAATGAAACTTTGTTTGACAACGGCAATACTGAATTTGGATACACAAAAAATGATGTAGGCAAAGTTCTACTTTTCCAAGAAATTGCAGATGAATTTATTTTTGCAGAAGCAATCAAATATGACAGAGATACTCTTGGAATTACATTAGATAATTTTGATTTTGTAGATAATCACATTTATGTTGCATTTAAAGATATTACTCCTACAGGTGATATTGACACAAATTATTTGCCTGAAGGATTGCGCAAAGGCATCCTTGCTGATATTAAAAGTGACAGAAATAGCGATACATGGAGTGTTCTAACCAATCAAGAGGAACGAACTGATGTAAGCAATATCAATAGAGCGTTTATTTACAATGCAAAAACCAAAGATGTTGTTGCAAGACTTGATATTATAGATCCGAGACAAGGAAAAATTGCTAGTCCTGCAGAACAAGAACTTTACTACAAGACAATGTACGATCCTGCTGTGTACAGCATCAACAACGACGATAGTGTTGATGTGACACTTGATGCTGACAGCAATTGGACAGAAGAACAGGTAGGAAGACTTTGGTGGGATTTATCGGCAGCGGCATGGTATAATCCTCATCAAGATTCGAATACATATAGAACAAGTTACTGGAATACTTTGCTACCAGGATATCAAGTTAAAGTGTGCGAGTGGGTAGCCACAACATTATTACCTAGCGAATGGACAGATACAAACGGTACTTCTGATGGATTTAACAAAGGCATTACAGGGACACCGTTGTATGACGACGATACTTACAGTGAAAAATTAGTCTATGATAATATTACAAAAAGTTTTACAAGCAAATATTTTTATTGGGTACAAAACACACTTACAGTTCCACAAAATGGTATTAGGTCAATTAGTGCACAAGATGTTTCAAACTTAATTGATGCACCTCAAGAATATGGATACAGATTTATTGCTCCGTTAAGTAGTAATAGTTTTGCAATGTATAATTGTGCAAGTTTTGTTACTGCTAAAGAATCTATATTACACTTATCGTTTGTAAACAATCAAGAAAACAAAAATAATATCCACAGTGAGTATCAGTTATTAAGTGATGGATTTACAACAACACAACTTGCTGGCACAATTGAAAACACATGGTACAATAGTTTGATAGGCTATGATGCAAACAATAGACCAGTGCCTGATACAACCTTGCCTATTACTCAACAAACAGGTGTACTTAGTATACCAAGACAAAGTATGTTTGTCAACAGGCTTGAAGCTGTTAAACAGTTTGTTGAAAGAGTAAACAGTGTTTTAATTGAAAATCAAATTGTTGACAATTATGTTTTTGATAATTTAAACAAATTAGATGCTATACCTATAACAGCCAGTGGTAGATTTGATGTTACTGTTGATAATGCCGATTTGTTGAGATTTGTAGAAGTTGCAAAAACCAGTCAAGCCTCTTTAACACCGGTAATCGACAATGGTAAGATCACAAGCGTTACTATCAATAATCCAGGAAGAGGCTACAAAAATGCACCTGTATTAGATATTGAAACTAACACAGGTAAAAATGCTATACTAGAAACACAGATAGATAGTATGGGAAAAATAACCAATGTTGTTGTAAAAGCACAA
>ERZ1046568.849-NODE-849-length-23570-cov-6.503296_pt1 | contig 23570 bp, 22 predicted proteins | sample MGYA00383092_ERZ1046568 | MGnify/ENA primary metagenome ERZ1046568 (study PRJEB29581, sample SAMEA5548362) | metagenome | biome: marine; feature: coastal; material: water | depth 1 m | study: Short-term variability in the microbial, nano- and picoplankton dynamics... | reverse complement strand
TTTTAAATCAACAAAAAAGCGAACGTATTTGAGGGAGACTTCCACCATAACGTTTTTAGCCAATCAAGATAGTCTATAAAATCGTGCGGCCGTACCGCCAAAAATTTCTGCACGATCTTCTTTGGACAAGCTAATCGTCAAGTCTTGGGCAATGTCGTACCAATCGCCATATTCTGCCTGCAATCGGCAAACAGGCCAATCTGATCCCCACATCACCCTACTAGGTCCGAAAGCGTTCAATACATGCTCTGCAAATGGACGCAGATCATCTATTGTCCATCCGTTCCCCGCTTCGGTTACAATCCCAGAAAATTTGCAAAACCCACTCGTCTCATCTGCCAGTCGTGATATGCCGGAAGCCCACTCAGAAAAAGCATCCTCACCTTTGCATTGACGGTAAATTTGCGGCTTCATACAATGATCGTATACTACGCGCATTCCATGGTAACGCTTAACCAACGTTAAAAAATTGGGCAAATGCACAGGAAAACCAAGCGCGTCAAAGCTAATATCCATATCTATTATGGCGCGAAAGGCCCATTCTATATCTCGACCCAGCATCCAGTTTACATCTGGAATATCTTGGATCATTGGTCTGACTCCAAGAAATTTTGGATGTGCTGCAAACCGTTCCAAATGTACTAGATCGCTTTGGCGCTCAAAATCAATCCATCCGACAACTCCTTTGATGGACGGTGTAGCATCGGCTAGTCCCAACATATACTCAGTTTCCTGCAAGGTTGCAGCGGCTTGCACAAGCACAGTGCCGTCGATGCCATGTCTTTTCAAATATGGCTCAAGATCAGACGGGCCATAGGCACGGTTTAACGTAAAGTTGTTTTTTGGCATCCAATCATAGTCACCGCGCAGCGGTTGCCAAAAATGTTGATGTGCGTCGATTTTTAATCCGACCTTTAAATCAGAGGTCATGTTGGAGCATCCTCCCGCATCAAACCTGTGGCCTTTAGGTCTGCCCAAAGTGCTTTATGAATTTGTACCTTCGCAGCTTGCAGATTGTCCATCATTTCAGAATCCCCTTGTACACCCAGAACTACTTCGACATGAGCCGGATGCAACAGTGGGAAATGAGAAGCAGCATCGAGCATACAAACACGCCAATAAAAGCACACCTCCTCTTTTGTATCTAGCCCCATTTCTCATTACCACTAGTTTCGAATTTCTCTAATAAGGTTTCAGGGACAGGCGGACTCATGTTTAAGGCGTGATGAGGCCTGATACGTTTGTATTGCTTGAGCCGAACATTGATCGCGATCTGCGCCTGTCTCGCGCTATGGAACCACTCTGCATTCAGAACCTCCCGTCCTAGTGTTCCGTTAAAGCGTTCGTTATATCCATTCTTCCAAGGGCTGCCTGGATAGATTTGCATTGGCTGGATGCCAACTTTCTTCAACCACTCCTGCAGACACCCAGCTATGAACTCCGAGTATTTGTCAGAGTGAATGAACTCTTGCTTGCCATGTTTCATCAACAGCGTGTGTAGTACATCCAAAACATCGTGCGCATTTATTTTAGGTCGCACTGCCGCGCAGTGCGCCTAACAGGTATATTCACCTAGAACCGTCAGAATTTTATAACTGCGCCCATTGCTAAGCTTGTTGCGGACGAAATCAATGGCCCCAATGTGGTTGGGGTGTGTGGGCCGTAGCCTTATGACAGAACTGTTTTGATGATAAAGTTGGCACCTCTTGTTTTGCCGGTGGCGCAGTTGCAGGCCTTATGGGCCCCATAAGCGTTCTATCTCCTTATGGTTAACACGCCACCCTTCCATGCGTAAAAGTGCAGGGACCTTACGATAGCCATATCGCCCATACTGTTTAGCCAATCGGATCATTGCCAAACGCAATTCATCATCACCTGGTGTCTTCGTTTGGTATCGATGGCTGGAACGAGATAGCCCCAAAACGAAACATGTAAGGCGTTCCGATGTGTTCAGCTTTTGACGGGTGTGGATTACGGACTGACCGAATCCATCAACCGTCAGGCCGTCGGCTTTAAATAATCCCGGCTTTCCTTCAGAATCAACTTGTCTAGCTGCAGCTCTCTGTGAGGATCTTCTTTAAACCCTCGTTCTTTTTGCCAAGAGCACGCATCTCGGAAAGCTGTGAGCGTTCCATACCGCCAAACTTCTTGCGCCAACGGTAATAGATCTTATCTGAAACCCTAGCCTTACGGCAGGAACTCACGATATCCAGACCATCATGCAAATGTACTTCAATCTCACGCAAAACCCTCAACGCATCTTCGTCCAGATGACGCTTACGTTCCATCCTAAAAACCTCATGTGACCATAAAATCATGGGAAAGTTCTAGGGCGCTAAGACACATTGAGATTTATTTCACTCCTCTTTAGCGACATATTTTCTAATAGCGGCTCGAACACCTAGCCGATGGATATACCGTAGCCAATAGCTAAATGGCTCATAAAATAAAGCATTTTCCCCAAGTGAACCAAAGACTTCTATATTATCAAGGAAAGCTTCAGATCGTGTTTTTGACGCTTCCGAAAATTGAAAAAGTTCGGCGGCCTTTAAATCTTTGACCGTGATCAATTTGCCCTGCTCATCTTCAGCAAGACAGTATCGACACCAAAGAGCGATCTCCAATGCAAACCCATCGACAGATTTTCCAGCAGCCAAAGCGTCTGTTACTGCGGGTAAAATAAATTTTGGCTGACGCTCAGATCCTTCCTCCGCGATCCGCGAAATAGTATCGCCTATTTCCGTGTTGGAAAATCGTTCTAACACCTTGTCTAAATATTGATGATAGTTCACGTTTGGTAAAGGCTTAAGAGTTGGTATAGCCTCCCGGGTAAGAAGAGTTTTTAACCACAGCAAAATATCAGGATCGGCCATTGCATCGTGGACAAAGTGATGTCCCAGTAGAAGAGCCGGGTAACACATAGAGGCATGGGCAGCGTTAAGAATACGAAGTTTCATCAATTCATATCCACTTACATCGGTGACAAATTGAACTCCGACCTTTTCTAAATTTGGACGCCCAGATGGAAAATTTTCCTCGACCACCCATTGGCGAAAAGGCTCACATACGACAGGTAGCTCATCGATTATCCCAAAGTGATCTACTACTAGCTGACGTTCCCGATCTGTCGTAGCTGGTACGATCCGGTCGACCATACTGTTCGGAAAAGATACGCTGGCTGCAATCCAGTCAGCCAATTCTGGATCGTCAAGACGGGCAAGGCCAAGGACGGTCTGGCGGGTAATGTTACCGTTTCCAGGTAAATTGTCACAGGACAGGACAGTAAAGGGGTCAATACCTGCATCTCGACGGGCCCTCAGCGCTTTAACTATAACTCCAAACAGCGAAGTTGGGTTTTCTGGCGATTTTGCATCTCGGACCATTTCTGGGTGATCCGCCGCGAATTCACCAGTTGCAGCGTCGATGTAGTAGCCGCTCTCTGTGATCGTCATTGATACTATACGTATTTGTCTATCAGAAAGTGCATTATGTATTATATCCGGGTCACTTGGTAAAAAATCAACCATAGAGGAGACAATATGTGCTGAGATAGCTGTAGGTGCGAGTTCAACTACTGTCGTCAGATAATCCTGTGCTTTCAAAATTTTTCGCATATCTAATGCGCTTGGGCGGAGTCCAGCACCGATTATGGCCCAGTCCAGATCTTGCCCTTGTTCAAAAAGCTCGTCGAGGTACACGGCCATATGACCACGATGGAAATTGCCAACGCTCAGATGTAGAATACCTGGAGTCAAGGTATTGCGATCATAAGTAGGAATACGGACAGCATCTGAAAAACGTCTCAAATTCAACTTTTTAAGGCGCATTTTTAGAATGTTCTCCGTTTAAGTCAGGCCTGCTCACTATACAGAATTCGGATGAAATTATTTAATAACTTAGGCGTCAATATTTGTAGGTAAAACCACAATATCATGGATAGTAACATTTCGGGGACGGCTTAGGATGAAAAGCACGGACTCGGCAACCTCAGACGGATCGATTAAGGCGCCAGCTTCTATTGCAGCTTCTAATTTTTCGATTGGCCAGTCATCCAGAAGAGCAGAGATTACTGGGCCAGGCGAAACCTGAGACATGCGGATGCCATACTTGTTGAGCTGCCTACGGGTCGTCTGCGTGAAACAGGTGATAGCAAATTTTGAAGCTGAGTAGACGGGCTCATGCTTGATTGCAGACCGCCCGGCAAGGGAAGAAGTAACAATAATGTCGCCTCCGCCTTGCTCGATCATATGTGGAAGAACACTCTGGACGTTCTTGATTACTGCATTGACGTTGAGGTTAAGCATTCGGTCTATACTCACAGCATCGGTGTCCACCAGCTCACCGCCAATGTAACTGCCTGCGTTACAATACAATATGTCTATGCGCCGTGTCTTTTCTAGAATTTCAGGGATCATTGAAGCACAGCTCTCAGCATTCAGTAAGTCTGTGACCTGTGCAATGGCTTTATCGCCCCATTTTTTGGTTAGGGTAGCGAGTGCCTTTGCGTCGCGATCAACCATTACAACGGTAGCACCCGCCCGCAATATAGCTTCAGACGATGCCAGACCAATCCCAGATGCAGCCCCTGTGACGACAGCAATCTTGCCAGCCAATACCTTTGTCATTTTTACCTCCATAAATTTTCATTATAACCTGAGGCAAAATACGAGTTCCCTGCTAAAACACTGCACTTTTCTACCTTTAAGTTTAGTATTATGGTTATCACTCGCATTTGTATTCATATTATATCAAATTATGTCTTTTATGTAAGAAAATTTAGTTTTTGATATCTTAATAACGCTAGCTTAAAGCGAGTGCGTCTTCTTTGTAACTGCCTGGACTTACAAATATTCTGCATTTTTTTCACTTAAAACCGATGTACACCTGAGTTCCATGTAGGGTGAGTGAGGTCAGTGGTGGTAAGCGGCCATTGCGACTAGCGAAGAGACTCAATTGCTTCTGCCGAAATAGCCGAAGTTGCAGTAAGTCCTTTAAGGGATGCTTGAGCTGCGGCATTTCCCAGTTGAATTGCACGTTCGGGCCCCCGATTTTCATGTATCCCGTAAAGTAAGCCCGCACAGAATGCATCACCCGCACCCAGATTACTGGCAATTTCGTCAAGCCGAAGTGGTTCTATCTCTATGATAAACGCATCTCTGTTTGCGTCCACCCAGACAACTCGTTCAACACAGTGAATAATAACGGCTTTTCTGACGCCCAAGTCTAGCATTCCATGCGCCATTTGGATGAGCGTCTTGACGTTGGTTAAGGTTTCTACATCCACCTTAGTATCCGTTGCTTGTGCAGCTTCGATTTCATTTGATATTAAAAAATCTACAAATGGGGCGGCACTGCCAACAATTTGTGAAAACTCTGGGTGGTGGATAGAGACTAGATCCACGCAAGTCACTAAGCCTGCATTTTGCGCTCGTTTCAGAACCTCTGCTGCATTTGTCGTTGTATTTTCTATTAATTGGTCGAGGTTGCGTAATAATGTAAGATAGCCAAGATAAAAAATGCGGGCAGATGTACCTTTAAATATTCCCTTAGGAAAATCGTCAATGGATAGCGTATCGTTTGCACCACCTTGATAAAAAAATGTTCTGCTTTGTCCTGCTACCGACATCACATGCGTATGGGCTGTTGCAACGCCAGACTTAGATTTTAGTCCGGAAGTTGGAAGACCAATACGACGGCATTCGTTCAGAATGATTTCACCATACTCATCTTTTCCAATGGCGCCCATAGGATATAAAGACAATCCAGTTTCAAGCTTTGCAAGCGTCGTGATGACGTTGGCGGCTCCGCCTCCTACGCCACGGGCTTGAGTTCCAATACGCACCAATTCGCTTTCGTTTGGCCAACGATCTACATCATGAACCAAATCGACGATCCAATTGCCCGCACAAATTATACCAGAACGATCTGTCATTGGACATTTACATATTTGGATATACCTTGCTCACGGGCATAATTTAACCAACAGTAATTCATTTAATGTACAATACGTCTTGAACTGAATTAGTGGTTCCCGCTTTGAGAGCCGCATTAAGAACAGCGTGATGGTCAGCAGCCTCCTGAGGGCTCACACAGCCAAAGCCATTAGCGTTCCCGCCTGCTAACTCGTCCACAAATGCTGCCCACATTTGTTGAATCGCGTCTGCAAAACCAAATTCAAAAATTCTTCCCGTAATTGCTGGGAAAAGACTTTCGAAACCTAGGTCTTCCACGCTCCAAACCCCAGCACCACCCGCATATGTCATAAACTGCCATTGGCGCGGGTTCTTAGTAGAAAAGTAGGCACTTCTCTTTGTGCCCAGAACGCGGATACTCCACGTATTTGAATGACCGGGGGCAATCCTCCATGTTTTTAGAACCATTGGAAATCCACCTCTATCGTCGTCCACGTGCCCTAAAATCGTTGCATTATCCCATGTTTCACATGGTACCGTATTGCCTTGGCCATCCAGACGAGTTGCGAAACGGTTGACAAGTGCAGCTGAAACCCTGCTTGGCTTCCAGCCCAAACGCAAGGGAACATGAAGCACGTGCATCCCCAAATCCCCCATGCAGCCATAAGCACCATTCGTTCCAACAATTCTTTTCCAGTTAATCGGTTTATCGGGGTTCAGATCAGAAGAATGAAGGAAAGCAGCTTCGACTTCGATGATGTCACCAAAATCGCCTGTCCGTACAAAATTAATTAACTTCTGCGCTCCAGGAAAGAACGGCATTTCTGAAGAGCAACGAACCAAGCAATCAGGATGGGCCAATATTGATTCTTGGATTTTGCGGTTAGCATCTGCGTCGATACCAAATGGCTTCTCACCCAGGAAGTGTTTTCCAGCAGCCAAGATATCTGGATAAATGTTATGGTGAAGATTGTGGGGCACAGCGCAATATACAGCCTCGACAGTTTCATTAGCCAAAAGTTCACGGTAGTCTAAAGTAATCTGTTTGACTGATGGAACATTAGCCAAAAACCAATTAGTAAGTAGGGGGTTCAGGTCACAAACTGCAACGATTTCAGGGCGCGCTTTAGTGTCCGTCAGATGAAACCACCTAGCAGCAGCTGAGGCAAATTCCCTTCCCATCAGGCCACAACCAATCACCCCAAATTTTATAATGCGCGTCACGAAATCAAACTAAATGCTTTAGCTCCGGATAAGCCGTCGTGAACCACGGCCATCAGTGCTTTTGTCATACCAGATGGGTTCGCGTGATGTATCACGTTGCGCCCATATACGATGCCCTTCGCCCCTTGTTCCATCAAAGCAGCAGTTCTAGTTAAGATCTCTTCATCAGCTACTTTGCCACCGCCCCTTACCAAAACAGGGACGCCCTGAGCAATCTCAATGACTTGGTGGTAGTCTGTAACTTCGTCGCAAGGATCAGCCTTGATGATATCCGCACCAAGTTCCACGGCTTGCCGCACCAAAGATATTATCTTGCTTATATTACCATCAACCATATAGCCTCCTCCTGCCTTTGCATTGTCTTGCATAACAAGGGGTTCGACCATAAGCGGCATTCCGACCTTTTCGCAATTCCGCTTTAATATGTTAATATTTTTGATACAAGCCTCGTGCAACTCAGGCTGATTGGGCAACATCAGGAGATTGACTACAACGCAAGCCGCGTCAAGCATGATGGCTTGTTCTACCGCATCTTCAATAATCACCGAAAAAAGCTTCTGCGGCAGAGGGTTCCCGTAGACGTTAGCAATGTCTGTACGCAACACCAAAGCGGGTCGTGCTTTGCCTGGGATTGCTTGTAAGATTGGCGCTGTACCCGGCGCAAGTTGAATTGCATCCGGTGCGGCGGCAGCGACTATGCTTATAGCATTGTGCATATTTTCTATTCCATTAAGAAAGTTTAGCTCGTTGAACATGCCATGATCAATAGCTACGTCAAAGCAATTTCCTGATATGCCAAAAAGCCGTTTCATGCGTGCTGACTGCAATTGAAATACTCCTTACTTACTATCCTAGTTTAAAGCACATAGCCAAGCTGGCTGAAAGATAAATGTACAGAACCTATATGTAATCACATCGAAAGTTGACCAATATTTATCTTTATGTCGTTTGGCTTGCACCCCCATTACAATTTATCACTATAAAGCTCTGAATATAAGAGATTTTTGTGTACTTTTTGTGATGTTAAGGAACTACAATTGCGCGTACCTCACCCTTTGGTGGGGGAGAAGAAATTGTAAGTTCAGCCTCCTCTAGAGAGATAATCCGGCTTATCAGGGGTAAAACGTTTATTGTACCATCAGCAATCATTTGCGCTGCCCGCTCGTGGGTAAACGGATTGAGGAAACTAAAGTGCATCTGGATCTCTCTGAACAGCATGTCAAATGGCTCGATTGGTACCTGTTCACCTTGCGAGATAACACCGAGAATGACTACCCGCCCTCCACTTCGCGCAAGTTTATGTGACAGGGACACGGTAGCACTAACGCCCGCACATTCGACAACCAGATCGGCACCTTCTGGCCAAATATTTCTTACCTCACTCTCAGCACTAACCGCGTAATCCGCACCAATATTGAGCCCTAATGCTTTTTTCTCTGGACTTCTGGTCAATAATAAAACCTCAGCGCCTGCAAGTTTGGCAAGCTGTACAGCCATCAGGCCAATAACCCCACCGCCGATAACTAGTACGGTTTCACCCTCACGTGCAGCACCCATATCCATACCGTGTAAAGTACAGGCCAGTGGTTCGCAAAATGCTCCGTATAGCGGATTTATTTCGTTGGGTAGCACAACCGCCTTTGACGCAGGGAAGACGCAGAACTCAGCAAATCCACCATCACGGTGAATACCTGTAGCAAGATTATTAGTGCACAGATTGACCCGACCGCGCTGGCACTGACTGCAGGCGCCACACCAAATATTCGGATCGCACGTGACCCGTGTGCCCTCAGAGAATCCTGTCTCACCACTATCTACCACGATACCTGAAAATTCATGGCCTAAAATTTTACCTGGGACTGACGGAAACTCCCCACGATAAAGATGCCGATCGGTACCGCAGATTCCAGCCGCTTCAACCTTGATTAAAATTTCATTTTTGGCTGGGCTGGGTACGTCCACAGTCACCGTGCGAATGTCGCCAGTTGAATAGAGTTTTGTTGCACGCATCTATGGCTCCTTCAGGGCTGCAATCATCTCAATCGCTTGCTCTGTCTCGCTTACCGTCAGCAAACCTAGTTTTATCTCAATGCGCCAGGTATCACCACTCTGGACCGTTTCAATTCTTCCTTTTGCTTTTTCCGCCTTATATCCCTCGACTCCCGATGTGGACGGAAAGGCAATTCCCAGACCGTCTTGATCTGGGGTCCGACAAATCCAGCGAGTACAGATTGGCGCTTGATCGGGCCGACATCGAACGTAGTCCGCTGTACCATTGGGGTGTTTTTGCAACGCGTGGGCAAACCCATCTGAATCGTTAATCATATCAATCTCAAAAACAACTTCCGGGTCAAAAGCTAATCCGGGTTGAAGTGTATGATGTATTTCTGGACTATCGGCAAGCCTAGACAAAAATTCTTTGTATCCAGGCTTTGGGTTCACATGCGACGGAATCGATTGTCGCACCCGAACCGATTTTGAGTTATAAAAGGCGCTGTAGTGTAGCTCGCCATCATCGACTGGACGAAAATTTGCGTGTCCCAAATACATTAAATCCATGGGCGTCTGCTTCAGATTTTCGACACTGACCAAGACATCGAGCAATGCGGAGTCTGCCTTCAATGAAGTCTCGATTGTTGCAAGATAATTTGTAGAAAATGCGACTGTGTGCTGATAAGTTCCTCCGACTTTTACACTCCTTTTATCTGGATCGAGTTCTAGCCAGGCAAAATTAAATGGTGCATTTGGTAATTCGCCGTGCAAGCTATGATTGTCTTCGGGCCCAGGCGCTCCGAGTCCAGTTATTCCACAGTGAATCATAAAGGCGCCATAGTTTGCCAAATATTCACGTGTGGAAATAGGTTCATCAAACATTGATCGCATTGTCAGGTCGCGCCCATCGAAATTGGCACGCCATATTTGCTGACCCTGAAACGGCAAGACAATAATATCGCCTCGAGCATTTATTATGCGCAGTGCGGCCACCCCGCTATCGTATCTAAATGTCGTGATAGAAAAAGCGTCAAATTGACATAGTGGACGCTCTTTTTCATTAAACATTGAATCGTAGAGTTCTATTCGCATACCATCTTACCGCACACGCTGACCATTGCTTTCGTCAAAAACGAAGAGACCATTGGGATTAATTTTAACACCAACCTCGTCTCCCTGTTCACCGGTAAAGTCTTTTGGCGCTTTCACTGAAATTTGATCCTTGCCCCAATCTACTGTTACAAGCGCGTGATCTCCAATTAATTCGTTTGTGTAAATTTTTCCAGATAAAGTCTCTTCGCCTGAGGGTGCGATCGAGCAATCCTCTGGCCGGACGCCCATTATAGCGGTATCCGCCTGCCCCGTAACCGAAGTTTTAATCGCAACACCATTGGTTATGAATTGAGCTCCATTTAGACTTCCATGCACTACGTTCATTGGCGGTGAACCAATAAACTGGGCCACAAACAAGTTTGCAGGATTGTTGTAAATCTCTGCCGGTGTCGCAAGTTGTTGCAAAACGCCTTTTTCAAGGATGGCGACTCGGTGTGCTAATGTCATTGCTTCGATCTGGTCATGGGTGACGTAAATCGTTGTAATCCCCATAGATTTTTGCATGTGTTTAAGCTGAGCGCGCATGTGCCCGCGAAGTTTGGCGTCAAGATTGGATAGCGGTTCGTCCATAAGAAACACCGATGGTTGCCGAATGATGGCGCGAGCGAGCGCCACACGCTGGCGCTGACCACCGGACAGCTCTCGTGGATAGCGATCTAAAAGATCTTCAATCTGAACTTGTTTTGCGGCGTTCAGAGTTGCTGCATCCCTATCAGACTTGGTCATTCCACGCACTTTCAGTGGGAAACTAATGTTATCTGCCACCGTTTTGTGTGGATAGAGCGCATAAGACTGAAAAACCATCGATATATCGCGGTACTTTGGCAGAACGTCAGTCACATTTTCTTCGTCGATGTAGACCTGACCACCAGATGGCTTTTCTAAACCTGATAATATGCGCAGCGCAGTGGTTTTTCCTGAACCCGAAGCGCCCAGCAAAACAACAAACTCGCCTGGTTGTACCTCCAAATCAAAGTCTTTAAGCACCTTGACGTCGCCAAAACTTTTTTCCACATTCTTAAAGCGGACGGCTGATTGACGATCGAAACCTTGCATGTTTTTAGCCTTTCACCGCGCCCAAAAGGACGCCCTTCGATATGAATCTGGTCAATAGAATTGCCATGATGATTACGGGTATGATCATGACGGAGATTATCGCACTCATCTCCCACCATAAAATGCCTTTCTCACCTGTATTTTTAGCTGACACCATGATTGGCATTGTCTGAACCTTGACTGTAGCCAAAAAAACAGCAAAAAGATATTCGTTCCAGCAAAGCACTAGCGTAAGCAATGTCGTTGCTGCAAGACCGGGACGGGTTAAGGGCAAGACAATTTCCCAAAAAATGCCAAGACGCGTGGCGCCATCAAGTTGGGCTGATTCTTCTAGCTCAATTGGCAAGTTTCTGAAAAAGTCATACATCAGCCAGACCACAATTGGCATATTAGCCACGGAATAGAGTAGAATTATTGCTAAGTGTGTATCCAGCATTCCGACGGCTTGAAACATTACGTAGATTGGGATTACGACAACTATTGGTGGTAAAATTCTTTGCGATATAATCCAAAACAAGATGTCATTATTTCTAAGCGACATCTTAAAGTATCCTCGAAGAGCGCGGAGTAAGAAAAAGAAAATTGCCAACCCAGCACTTGATGACGCCCACCAAGGTACGCCTAAATAGGTGGTTGCAACAATAACACCGATTAGTAACAGAACAAAAACCATTATATTGCCAAAACGCGGAGCGTAATTCATCCGTGCCAAAGCATAGGCCGCCATTGATCCTACTAGCACACACAAACCTGTTGAAAAGATGCTAATCACGAATGAATTCGTAAACGCAAGATAAACTTTGCAAATTTGCGGTTCCATTGGATTTAGTCCAACAACTGGCGAAACTACGAAAACCGCAGAGTTGTAAACCAGTAACCATAGCTGCCTTCCAATTGCACTCACTGTACAGTAGGGGTCTTCAGTAAATTGAACGCGCCAAGCCTCGAGCGTGGGCTGAAAATCTATGAAAGGAATATAAAACGGTCCCTGATTGACAGCAGTCGCATCCTTGAACGAGGTAATGACTACCCAGTATATTGGAAAAAGAACAAAAAATGACCAAACACCTAGCAGAGTATAGGCAAGAATTTTGGCCATTGGCGACATTTTCCCAATCGCAGGTGATTCAAATATCTGCTGCATCAAAGGACGTTGAGATTTTTGAAATTTATAAGAAGTTTTACTCATGCCCCTGCCCTTTTAACCTGACCAAGAACCACATAGTTAAAAAACGATGCACAGACCACAACTGTAAGAATTAAGAGCGTATAGGCAATTGCTGCTGAGGAACCCATGTCATTGGCCCGCCAGACGAACATTGACTGCAAAGTCATCGATTCTGTTGCCGTTCCAGGCCCACCCCCTGTCATAATGTTGGGAAGATCGACGATCTTAAACGCTTCGATCATTCGTATTAATAATACAGTTGCTGCCACCGGCAGAACCTGTGGCCAAATAATTTCTCTAAAAATTTGAGGGCTAGATGCTCCATCAACTTGTGCTGCTTCGACATGATCGCCAGGAATATTCTCTAATGCTGCGAGCATGCAGATAAAGATAAAGGGTATCCACTGCCAAGAATCACCAACCATCATTACAAACCTTGCCGACCATGCGTCGGTAGACCAGATCCAGTCTGATAAGCCAAGAAAAGCCAAAAGTGGCTCAAACGGACCCTTAGTGACGTCGGCTAACATCCGCATTGCATATCCAACACCCAAAGGGGTAATCATAAGTGGAATGAAGAAAACTACCCGAAAAAAGTTTTTGCCATAAATTGGCTGTGAACATAAGAAGGCTAATCCAGTGCCGATCACAAATTGAATAGTGCAGCCAATTATAACATAGAAAAGTGTTGTATAAAGAGTACCTATTGCATTTCCGGACAAGAGCGATGCACACAAAAGCCAAGACAGGAAAATTGCCATCGCTGCTGAGATCGTCCGTCCTATCATGCCTACCCAAGTTGTATATTTTCCAGACCGCCAGAGCCACACCAAGACTGCGACGGCAATTATTATAAATATTGCATATCCAAAAATGCTGACAGGGTCGGTTCGACCCAGAAATTGCACCTCACTACTGCCAAAAAACAGTTTTTTGAAGTTCCTAAGACCTACATAACGAAACTTAAGCCCGTCTCCCGTGAAGCGTACACGGCTAACCGCGAAAAAAATTGAATAAACTGTTGGAAAAATTGCGAAAATTAAAATTAAAGTTGCACAAGGTGCGATAAAAAATGTACCAGAATGCCGGTCCACCCATTCCCCCAACCGGTTTCGTTGGGTTACGCCAGCCGAAATGTTGGCCGGCTGGCGCGATTTTGTATAAGAAGACATTAATTGACCTTTTTAGTTGCCAAGTGCCAAGCCTTGTGCCGCGATCTGTTCGTCGCGTCCAAAGTCTTCAGTGACCTCTTCCCAGCCTTCTTCAATATTGGCCAAAGCCTCATCAACCGTAATTTCACCTGCTAAATAGCGCGCAAGCTCGGTATCGAGAACGACAGAAGTGTATTTCTGGGCACCTGGGATTTTCATATCAGATGCCATGTTGAGGTTAGAGATGGCACCATTAATTGCACCAAGGTAGTTATCAGCCAATGCTTGTGGCATTCCCGCTTTTACCCAAAGATCAGTACTCGCCAACTGCGAAACACGATATGGATTATAACCAGTTGCACCAATCGTCACATCGATACCAGATTGTGCTGGTTGGTTCATATACGACAAGAATGCGTAAGCTGCAGCTTTCGTCTTCGCGTCTGCCTTTTTATTGACTGCTCCTGCCCATCCGCCAAAGGCTGCAAACGGCGCATAGTTAATACCATCCACAGCGTAGGGGGCTGACGCAGCAGAAACGGGAACTAACTCCCCAGTTGCTCGGTCTAGTACTTCTTTTGAACCAACTGCTGAAATAGCGAACATTTTGCCTCTAATTGCTGTTGCATCATCATCAAGTTGCAAAGTACCTGGATCACCCCATTCTACAATCAAGCCACACCGACCTGCTTTGAACAAAGCGCGCGTATCTCCAATATCCATATTCAACTCTTCTGGTGGGCCAAACTCACCCGTAGCTTTGTAAAGCTCAAACGCTTTTTTCCAGCCTTCATTATTAACAATCGGCTTCATTGTTGCATTATCAAAATGAAAACCTTGGGCCGTACCTTGAGTCTGAACAATAGGAGCAGCAAAGGTCTGAATGGCAAAATACGATTGTGCATTCCTCTTTTTGAAGATGCAGGAACCATAATCCGCTTCACCGTCTCCATTCATGTCTTGGCCGTGGATTTTGGAAGCAACGTCTAGATAATCTTCCCAAGTTTTAGGTGGTGTTAATCCATTATTGCTCAAAACGTCCGTCCGGTAGTAGACCATCTGGAAGTCGCCATCAACCATCAAAAGTTTGGTTTTACCGCCAACTTTTTGGCCAAACTCGCGGAAATAAGGCGCGATATCATCAAGATCAATCTTAGGATCGGCTGCAATATAAGGATCGAGATCCTCTAAAAGACCGGCAGCATCAAGCTCTACGCCCCAACCTGCGGCGAAAACACCGACATCGATCGAATTGGTGCCAGTTGACCAGTCTGCTTGAATCTTCGGAAAAATTTCAGCAAACGGAACTTCCGTTACTACAATCTTTGCCCCAGTCATTTCTTCGAAATCTTTTCCACGTTCAGCCAGGGGGCCAGCTATCACATAGCCAGGCCGTGTTAAAACATCAACTGTTACGCCTTTAAAGTCTTGAGCAAAAGCTGGAATAGCTGTCGCTCCAATAGCAGCAACGCTTAGAGTCAGCACCGATAATTTTTTTAGAACCATTAGATTTCCTCCTAAGTGTAAGTTTTTGTTAGTCCCCAAAGGACTGCAATCCTTTCAGCCTAGGTGGCTATTTTCCATCTGACAACAAGAAACTTCTTTTTTCTCGTAATATAAATTTGAAAGGTGGCAGCTATCTTGTTAAATTTCATAAGCTTGGACTGCCAAAGTTGGTCTTGTTCCTGACCATCTGCGATAATCGATCGTGTGCCGTGCGCCAGCCTACGCGGTCATTATACCGTTTTGAGCTTATTACGTTCGCATGATGTTTGCCACTTATTCGACCTAATCCTTTCTGTACAAATTATGAATGTTGATTAAACTCTGACAGCAAAACTTAAATGGGGGATACTGTGAATACTGGCTTAAAAAATCGTGTAATCCTTGTTACCGGTGCGTCTGGCGGTATCGGCGCCGCAACAGTACGCATGTTAGTTAAAGAAGAAGCCAAGGTTATCGCTTCAGGCCGGAACGCAGACAAACTGACAAAGCTAGCAGCGGAAACAGGATGTGATATACTACCCTTCGATCTGGAATCAGAACTATCAGTGAAAGACGCTTTATCAGAAATTGCGGTCTTTGGTATCGTAAACTGCGGTGGCTGGGGTGGTGAGATTGCGTCACCAATGGAAACTGATTTAGAGGTTTTCGATAAGGTCACTAGTGTTAACGCGCGTGGAACGCTTCTAGTGATGAAGTATGCCACCAAGGGGATGATCAAAGGTGGGCAGGGCGGCTCGATTGTAAACGTTTCGAGCCAGGCCTCGCTTGTTGGGTTAGCCGGGCATGTTTCCTACGCATCTTCTAAAGGCGCAGTCGATGCGATGACAAGAGTCTCCGCGTTAGAGCTGGGAAAGCATAACATCCGCGTTAATGCTGTAAACCCAACTGTTGTGATGACACCTATGTCAGAATGGTACTGGGGACGCGAAGACATTGGTGGCCCACTTCTAGAGGCTATGCCACTTGGCCGTTGGGCGACTGAAGAGGATTGCGCAGCACCTATCATTTTCCTTCTATCAGATGCATCGGTAATGATCTCAGGAGTATGTCTTCCAATTGATGGTGGCTTTACCGCCGTTTAGCCAGGAACGATAGCTGTCGACACTATCAAGTTTTTTGCTTTCAGAGTAGCCCAAAATTCTGTTGGTATAGGTGTTTTGAACCAAGTTATGATCTGCTCCAACTCCCCTTTGTCTCTGGGTCCAGGGATGACAGAGCAGACGATCTCATCCCCTAAGGGAAATTGTAGCGCAGCCGCCGCAAGTGGGATACCAAATTCATCTGCAATAACACTCAATTTGCGCGCTTTATCTTTCACGTCCTTGGGAGCCTTCGCATAATTCCAACTATCACGCCCAACGAGAACACCCGAATTAAACGGACCACCACAGATGATCGACGTGCCAGCCTTGCGACAGGCTGGGAATAATGTGTCAATTGCTGTCTGCTCAAGAAGAGTATACCGACCCGCAAGCAGAAATACGTCCCAATCCCCTATGGCCAAAGCATCCAAACATACCTTATTTTCGTTAACGCCAAGTCCAATTGCTTTTATCAAACCTGCATTGCGCAACTCGTCCATTGCTCGGTAACCACCACTTTCTAAATCTTTAAAATGCTTCACATGATCTTGACCATGCTGAAATTCTCCAATGTCATGTACAAGTAAAATATCAATCCGATCCAAGCCCAGCCTTTGAAGATTATCCTCATATGCTCGCATGATCCCGTCATAACTATAGTCATAAACAACGTTGAACGGCAACGGGTCAACCATGCCGAAATCAGCTGGATTTTTGACTGAGCCGGGCGCAAGCAAACGCCCAACTTTATCGGATAGGATGTATTCACTGCCTCGTAGAACGTCCCCCATCACACGTTCTGAACGACCAAAGCCGTACCAAGGCGCCGTATCAAAATAGCCTATGCTCATATTTTTGGCAGCCTGAATCAACTCTTCAGCTTGAGAATAGCCAAGCTCTACAAAATTTCCACCTAGTGGCGCCCCACCAAGACCAAGGCTGTCTATTTGAAGCTTCGTTTTACCTACCGTTCTTTTATCCATGTTAAACTCCGTTGGTTTGCACGCTAACGCACTAAGTCATCGATTAACCCGCCGCACCACATAAGCCTAGCAGTTTCACTAACTATATTTCTTCCTGCAAAGATTGTTAGTGTTGCGAAACCAGGGCACTTGTGGCGAATCGGATGTGGTAGGATTAAGCGATGTACAATTGTCGACGGCCGAGTTCTGTGAGGTCGGAAACTGTTGCTCGCCCCTCGAAATTAACCTCATAATCCTCTGAAGCAAAATCTGGTGCACTTCGTCCCGCATGGAAGGCGTCAGCTTGTCTGCGGGCATAGGCTTCGTTTTTTGCACAAACTGGTGACGCTCCAACATAAATCACATTTGCATAATCGTGGCCCTTATGCTCATTTGCTACTGAATGTATTACGTCTGGATGCCACCAAACCGTGTCTCCCGGCTCTACTGTTGGAATACTAATTAAGCCTTCCAGAATTTCATTATGCCATTCTTGGCTTGCCCCCAGTGCCCGTCCTGGGAGCGCCCCACAAAGATCATCATCAGCAACATCTTTTTGAAGAGCCCGTAGTAAAAAATAGGCGATCGACCTTGCTATTGGTAATAGGCTCAGAGTTCCATCGCCAGGACCCTGTGGCGTCAATGCGGTCCATCCTTGAAACGTACGAAACATCGAGCAGACGGAAGGCGATGCATATTCGCGTGTTTGTGTACGAAACGCGGCCTTCCATGGGTCGAAGCCTTGGATGTCCCCTTCGTAAATTTGTCGGTATATAGCCTGATAGGCTGGGTCACACCACCTTTCGTAAGACCCTCCGTCCATGTGTGGTGAGAGGCCAAGCGTTTTGTCTCCCGGTTGACGGCGACGGATGCGATCAGCATAAGTAAAATCGTTCTCAGGATTAAATTCGGGGCCCATAGGAGCAGAAATATCATAAAGCCGATTGAGGAAACGCTTTGTAGTTGCCATAGATTCTGCCTGCCTTGCCATCACTTGCGGGCGCGACCAATAAAGACTAAAAATCTGTGGCGTTGCGTTTTCAAGCCCGCTGAAATATTTATCCAGATCTTTTTTTTCGTTGGCTGCTGTAAGGTAGTCATTTTGGTCTATATATTCGCTGATTTCATGGTTCCATTCACTAACTTGGCTACGGTCAAAAACACCTTTTACTATCACGCATCCACGGTGACGAACCAATTCACGAAACGGCTCTTCAACGGCGCCTTCGGCAATTTTATGATATTCAATTTGTGGGATGACGGGAACCTCAGAATCATGCTTAGCTCTTATGGCTTCAATTTCGCGAAGCATCATATCGCGACTTTTAACAAATGCTTTAATTAGATCGGACCTTTGCAAAAGTTCGTATTTTGTTTCTCGGATGAAACGTTTTGAATCAAATTCCACGCTAAACCTCATTTCAGTCTTGTGACTGACACATTATATCAGCCTTTGAGACATTCATAGATCTATCTAAATTCAGTAATTCTCATTATTAAGGGATTTTTTTAAGTGTTTCGTACCTAGTTCAAACTGGAATTACTAAATGTAAAATGGGCAATGCTTGAGCTGCGAACGACGGTCTTGAGGTGTACAAAATAGTTGTTTTTTTACACGTTTTTTAGCTTGATCCAAGTACAACCCTTGGTCCAGCCACCTTTGCAGTAATCTTTCTTTTAGTAATTTAGGTTAAACATCTAAAACCACTGAAAATCCCAATATTTCCAAAGATCCCGCCAAAACGGAGCATCCAATAAAAGGTAATTGTCTTCTACCAACACCAAATCACACTGTTCTGATACAAAGCCTGCTCCCGCAATAGCAATGTCTTTATCTCTTTCAAATTTAGGAAATGTAATTTTCGGCTCGTTGCTAAGACGCGAAATTAACTCTGCGAGGCGTCGCTCATCAAAGGTACCAGGTGAGCCTTTGACATCAACCAAATTGCGTTGAAGAAGAATACTATTGTCCAGGTAGAAGCCATCCATTGGTACGACTTGCGCCATAATACTAGCTTGAGCGACTAGCGGAAATAAAGCTCTCACAATTGGTGATTTGCCGCTGCCGGGTGGCCCGGCAAGCGCAACTATACGGCACTGACCTTGTTGCGGGGCGTTTAATATAGCAGCAACCAGGCCTGTCATTCCATGGGTTTAAGTCTCAAACGTTGGCACTACACTGTTCAGCGTATTTTATGACTGGATAAACAAAGCTTCAAAAATAATTGCCTATGTAACTTTGCATCTGAGTTTTTATCAGATTGTGAGGGTTCACAGTAATTCCATCAAACTTCGATCCAGCATCATAAATTTGTTTACAGAATAGTAAGGATCTAATTAACGCTAATGCCTTGATGAATTGATTTATGTAACCCCATCCTGCCCTTCCTTTACTTGCCCTCTTTAGCGAACAACCACAAAATAAGAAAGCTCTACGCAGAGAATACTCCACCCTCACTTACAACTTTTTATTGCCTAATAGATTTTTGTCGTTTGGGACGATTTTTAATATTACTTTTAGAGCGCCTGCCAACCGTACTACGCGCACTAGTTTTCGTGCAACGCCGGCCACGCGCGCCAGCCCAAAAAACTGAGCTGAAAATTTGTGCCCTTGAGAGAGGTAACGGCTAATTTTGCAAGGCATCGATTGTTTTAATATTAAAAAATAGCCCACGAGCATCCAAGGCTCTAGTAATCAACAAGGACACTGGATAGGTCTAAATTGACCCGAAGTTTTGTTTATCCTTGACAGGCTGGCAACCAGGTTTTTTATTATTTCAGTGTTTAAATAGATTGTGTGGGATCGGAAATTTTGATGGAAGAATCTAACTTTGGCCACGAAGATTCTCGAGGCGAATGGTCGCCAAACAAGCCGATTAGCTACGGCCCAGTTTTTGCTTGGCCTCCGAAGCCTAAAGCCCTTGTGACTTGGTTCTTTGGCATTCCTGGGTACCTTTTCCCCTGGAACGTACCATACGCTATTGCCGCTATCGGCATCTGGTTCTTTCTGACCCCATCACTGGATAATTTCCAGACATTTTCGCTATTTTGGTTCGGGGTGCTTCTGGCGCGCAATCTTGTTCTAGCGCTACTTGTCTATGGTACTTGGCATTTATGGCTTTATACATTTCGAAAACAGGGTACAGAATTTAAATATAACCGAAAATGGCCTGAGGCAAATTCAAAGCGCTTTACCTTTAATAACCAAACCTATGACAACATGTTCTGGACCCTGGCAAGTGGGGTGCCTATCTGGACATGCTATGAAATGCTACTGCATTGGGCCTATTCAAATGGCTATGCAAGGATAATAAGCCCGGTTGAGAACCCAGTGGCATTCACTTTAATTTTCTTCCTTGTGCCATTCGTGCATGAGGTAGGGTTTTATTTTGCACACCGTTTCCTACACTGGCCGCCGCTCTACCGAGTTGCGCACCAGCTTCATCATCGCAATAACAATCCAGGACCTTGGTCTGGATTGTCAATGCACCCAATCGAGCATGTGATCTATTTCGCCCCTAGCCTGATCTTCTTTGTGGTAGCTGCACACCCCATGCATATGATTAATCTCCTATCTAGGCTTGGAGTTGCTCCGGCGCAGGGACATACTGGGTTCGATCGGCTTGTGACTGGCGAGGAAACATCTGTTGATGCGTCTTATTACGCACATTATCTCCATCACAAATATTTCGAAGTGAATTATGCCGACGGCATGGTACCGTTGGATAAATGGTTCGGATCCTTCCATGATGGTACACCCGAAGCACATAAAAAAATGAAACAACGTAGGCGCAGGCTCGGTATTTGATCGTCTGGTATCAGCAAGAAAAAATGGATATAAATACAACATGAAACGTTCTAGAGTTAACGATATTATGGCACATGCGGATGAAATGATCCGTAGCTTTGGCTTCCAATTACCGCCCTTCGCCTACTGGAACCCCAAAGAGTTCTCCGACAATAGAAACATTGCTAGTCATATTATCGACGCCCAATGTGGCTGGGACATCACTGACTTTGGAGCGGGAAATTTTGACTCCTTGGGGCTATTTTTATTCACCCTACGCAATGGCCGGTTGGCAGATTTGCAGCGTGGTGGCGGCATGTGCTATGCCGAAAAGCTACTGCTTTCCAGGCAAGACCAGCTGTCACCAATGCACACTCATATGATCAAAGCTGAAGATATCATCAATCGCGGTGGCGCCACTTTAGTGGTAGAGTTATTTGGATCTAATGCCGATGGTGGGTTTGCAGAGGATACGGGTGGAACAGTGTTCTGTGATGGTATTCGCCGAGACTTCGCCCCTGGGGACAAACTTTGCCTCGCTCCGGGAGAAAGCGTGACCCTCATGCCCGGGGACTGGCACGCCTTTTGGGGTGAAGGTGGTGACGTTTTGATCGGTGAGGTGTCAACAGTTAATGACGACAATACCGACAACGTCTTCCGGGAGAAAATTGGCCGTTTTTCACAAATCGAAGAAGACGAACCTCCGCGCTATCTATTGGTAAGTGATTATGATAAATTGCTTTGATAATAGTTTTACTGCAACAAGAGGTTTGGCCATAGGCACGTTGTTAAATAGTCTAATATGATAGCTAGTTTAGGGAGTGATAAGGCTAATTACATTGTATCCCAGTGCTAAAATATAGACGGCGGACAATTGATGAGCTGATGATGGAAAAAAGAAATAAAGATCGTTTTATAAAACTGTCGGATGAGTCTTTAAAAGATGTTCCACCAGATATAGTAAAGCCAATTTACAATCGGTCGCAACTGACCGGGGGCATTGTTCACATTGGTCTGGGCAATTTTCACCGTGCCCATCAGGCTTGGTATCTGCATCGCTTGATGCAGCAGGGGCAAGCCCATGACTGGGCCATTATTGGCGCGGGCGTAAAAGAATTTGACAAGGGGCAGCGCCTAAAACTGCTAGCCCAAGATTTCCTGACTACCCTTGTTGAACTATCGCCAGAGGGCCCCGCAGTAGAAATTGTGGGCTCGATGATTAATTATATCCCAATTGAAGCAGATAATGGAGCACTCATCGCCCAGATGGCGAAGCAAGAGATTAAAATTGTAGCACTAACTATAACTGAAGGTGGCTATTATATTGATCCGGTCAGCAAAATCTTTGACTCTAGCCACCCAGATATCGTCTATGATGCCGCCCATCCAGAGGCGCCAAAAACTGCCTTTGGGGCCATAGTTGCGGCCCTGCGATTACGGCGTGATGGCGGGGAGGGACCTTTCACCTGCCAAAGCTGCGACAATCTGCAGGGCAATGGAGCAATCTTGCGTCAAGTGATAGTGGCGCTTGCTGAACTATCTGACCCAAAGCTTTCTGAATGGATTGCAGCAAATTGTAGTTTTCCTAATTCAATGGTCGATTGCATCGTGCCAACCACCACTGCCAAAGAGCGTGCCTTAGTCCATGATCTTGGTATTTCAGACGCGGTACCCGTCACCCACGAAGATTTCCGTCAATGGGTGATTGAAGATGATTTTTGCGCGGGCCGTCCAAATTGGGATTTGGCTGGGGCTACATTTACAAATAACGTACATGATTTTGAGATGATGAAAATTCGTATTCTCAACGGTGGCCATCAGGTCGTCGCTGTACCCGGGGAGATACTGTCTGTTGAAACCATTGAACAATGTATGAAACATCCATTATTGGATCCTTTGTTTCAAAAAGTAGTTATGAGGGAAGTGGCACCCCATGTAAAAGCAGTACCTGGTATAACACCTGAGAATTATGTTGATTTAGTTCACAAACGTTTTTCAAACCCAAAAATAATTGATACGACCCGTCGAGTGGCCTTTGATGGATCATCTCGACATTCAGGGTTTTTAATGCCATCAATCCGTGATGGATTAGCTAATGGCACACCTGTTGATGGGTTAGCTTTAATCCAAGCTTCTTGGGCTCGCATGTGTGAAGGTACTCGCGAAGATGGAACCTTAATTGCGCCAAATGACCCCTTTTGGGACGAGCTTCAAGCAAAAGCAAAAGCGGCGCGTAGTAATCCAAGCTTATGGCTGGAAATGGATCAAATATATGGAAACCTAGCTAGAGAACCCCAATTTGCTAAGAGCTTCAGGTTTTGGTTTGATGTAATATGGAACCAAGGGCTAGATAAAGCGATCAAAATCTACCTAGAATTTTAAATTAGACCGCTTAGCCTCCATCTCTCAGTACAGCGCTAAACGGTGCGCAGCACGAGCTAAATCCACACAGCACCGCTGCCTAAACCCTGCTGCCTACGGGTGCGCAACATTGAGCCTCCCCCGTTGAAGTGGTGTGATTACAGAGGCCACAGGTGATGCCAATTTGATGGAGAGTTTGTCCATGTCGAGGCTTAGATGAGCGATTATGTTAGCAAACGCTCCATGAAATAGACTT
>ERZ1046568.845-NODE-845-length-23625-cov-155.917692_pt1 | contig 23625 bp, 30 predicted proteins | sample MGYA00383092_ERZ1046568 | MGnify/ENA primary metagenome ERZ1046568 (study PRJEB29581, sample SAMEA5548362) | metagenome | biome: marine; feature: coastal; material: water | depth 1 m | study: Short-term variability in the microbial, nano- and picoplankton... | reverse complement strand
AGCTTTTTGTCATACCAATACCAATCATCAACTAAGTTATCTATTTTATCGATTAACTTATCAAATTTAGTCTTGCTATCGGTAATATCATTGAATTTATCCTCAAACTCTATATTATCTATCTCGTTATTTATAAACTCAGAGAATGTAGATGTGTTCTTACTCATCTTATTGTTTTGCATTTTATGGAAATTGGATAAATGAAGGTTTCGTAAGGCAACATATATATAGAAGGTATTTACCTCTGTTTCATTATACATTATCTTTTCCACATCGTTAACGTAAGAACTGACTCTCAAATACATCTCTTGTACTAACTCATTGGCTTCGTCATCGCTTATTTTAAACGATCTTGCCATATTCAACCAATCACTATGGTTTCTCGCTAATACTGTTAAGACCTTGCTTTCCATAAATGAAATGAGATTCCTACAACTCCTATCATAACTTGAAAAAGGTGTTCGATTTCATCTGATTCGTTATCGAAATCAGCCATATCGCTGTTCCAATAGTTTCCTCCTAACATAAATCCATAAATTGGGAATAATTGTAAATACATATTGTTATATTAAATTGGTTATTTTTACTTCTAATCTCGGGTTTTGTCTATCAATACCCATGTACTTTGAGTTAACCTCTATAACAATACTTACATCATCGGATTCAATACAGTCGTTTTCAACCATAGCATCCTGAAAGAACTTGTCTATTACGCTAATGACATTCATTAAATCACGTTTTCTCTTATCAGGTGCGTAATACTTGTAATCTATTATAATTTTACCCTCGAACTTAAAGTCCAACTTTTCTTGAACTGCCAACTTAAACTTCCTCTTTAGATTGTTAGAGACTTGATAGTGCCAATTCCTGTAATTGTTCAAAGTAAGCCACTTCTTTCGAGTTTTGCCTTCCTCTAAAAACAATGGTAAAACTATGTTTATTTCCATATTACTTATTTTCCAACCTCATCCTATCAATTTTAGTGAATGGTGTTGTATTGTTAAAGTAATATCTTTGTTCAGGAATGTTAAATTGAATACCGCTAATGTCTTGAGGATATCCAACTAATTTTTGTTTCTTTATCTTTTGTGAACCAAATATAACACTTTTATCTGAGAAATCCAAAGCTCTGTTTGGTCTCCATACAAAAAGTACGTTATCAGCTTTATCGGCAAATGTACCTCCACCCTTTATTCTGTTTACATCAGGCTTGTAATACCTTCCATTATCGTCTTTCTGAGGGGTAACTTGATGAGCAACCAAGTGAATTGATATGTTGCTATCTACTGCAAATCTTTTCAACTCGCTCATAAATCTACTGATGTACAAATCCTCTCTTTCTCCTCTTGCCATTTTATGTTGAACAGTATTGTATGGATCAATTATAAGGCTTCGTATTCCTTTTGTCTTAATCAAGAACTTTGCCTTTTGGAATATAGTGTCTAATGTAAAATCTTTCTTTGGATATATTACAAAAAAGTGCTTCTTAACAAAGTCCATAGCTTCTTGATACTCGTTAAGGCTCATGTAGTTGTTTTCATAGTATGGATCGGCACTCTTTCCAATATACATCTCAATAAGATCATTGTAAAAGTCGTTTATAGGCATATTCTCAGGGCTGAATACTGCAAACTTCCAACCATCTGTAAATGCCTTGATTACTGATAATTGATTAAGAAACAAACTTTTCCCTTCGTTCTGATAACCTGTCCAAATATTTACCTCTCCATTTCTCCAAGTCCAAGCTGAATCAACTTGTGGAATATGAGTCGTAGTTCCTCTCTCTTGCCCATTGTGATAACCATCTAACATACTCTCTGATATGTCATCAACTGTAAACACACCTTCTACTTTTGGCATAGAGGCGTTTTTAAGGCGTTCTCTTAGACTTTCTATTCCTTCTTGCAGTAATACCTCATTTGCATCTTTATATGGCTTTAAATCGACTAATTTACATTTCTCTGCTCCAAACCTTCTTACGAGCTCTCTTTGTAGATTTCTACCATTGTCATCCTCATCTGTGGCAATATAAACTATTTGTGCCGAATCAAAGACCTCATAGCAATTAGTGATACATTCAAGCTTCTTATCGATGTTCTTGTCTCCTACGTTTGGCGCACCCATGTTAACTGACGTATGGAAAGGTATTCCAACTACTTCCCAAGACAAGCTGTCTATCTCGCCCTCACAAATCAATACTGACTTTTGATTAAATACTCTGTCGTAGTTGTATATAATTGGCTCACTACCTTTGGATTGAGTAAACTTCTTACCATCAATACCTCTTGTTTTGTAATTAGTCAAGTCTCCATTCTTCATGTAAGGAAACACTATGCTCTTTCCATCTTTAGTAGAAACGATCTTGTTGTTCTCTATAACCTCATCTGTGATTCCTCTGTCGTTTAAGAACTTGCGACCTGCTTTATTAAGTTTGCCTAATCTATCTTTCTTTGGCAAAGAATAATCATTTTTCTTCATTGTGTATAATGTTTTTTTATTAACGCTACCACTCCAACCACACTTATGGCAATTGTAAACACCACTCTCGGTATTTATTGATAGGCAAGTATCTTTCCAATTCTCTTTGCCGAGATTAAAGCAACGAGGACATTTTACTTTCTGTTGCACCCCATTGTTCTTTACTTCTATGCCGAGATTTAAGAATTCATTAACAATCATTGTTTATAACTTTGTTTTGTACTTATTAAACTTATTCTATTTTTTATAAATATATATTACGTTATATAGTATATTACGTTATATAGTATATTATTTTAAGTATATAACGTGATACATACGTTACATAAGAGGTTGATTCCTCAATTCAGGAGCAACATATATCCTACGTTCCTTTCCAAAATTACCTAAACTCTTTGTAACTCTGTTTATATAATTACTATCCTCAAGTTTATTTAGTATTCTGTAAAGTGTTCTGTCGTTGATTGACAACGCTGTGGATATACTTAGATTAGAGGCAAAGCAATATCCTTTGTTATCTGATAAAGATACTATGTAAGAAAGCACAGTTGCCTCCTTTATTGATAAACTATTATTCATAAATGATAAATTTATATTAACGTAATTTGCTTTTTGTTTCTGTTTCATGTCGTTTAAAATTAAAGAGGGAGGGATTAACCTCCCCCTTTTGTTGTTAAAATGGCAGATCACTACTGCCTTCTGTTGCAACTGCTTTCTTTGGCGTAGCAGCTCCGTTCTCTTGTGGCTTGTATTCATCAATCCAAACGCTATGGGTTTTGCCATAGTTATCAGGTTGCTTCAACTTTCCAATAGTCATTTTAAGATAACGCTCTCCGTTATACTCGTACCAACTCTCGGCTACCTTTGATTCAGCGATGCTGAAATTAACGAGGTCATAGTTTCCTACTTGTTTACCTCTACCTACATACTTCTTGTCTGACATAATAATTGTATTTAATTGATTAATAATGATTCTACTTCTTTACTTACTTTATATTTCTTACGAATATCGGCAACAGTAAATCCTTTTTCCTTGATCGCTTTTTTTGCATTGTTAAATTGAACGCTATCTTTCTGTAACCAAGCCTTGTTATCGTCTTTTGCAGCCTTTACAGGAGATTTACCATGATTATTTGTGCTGTCGGCATCTTTGGTATCGTCAATCAAAAACAATCCATTTAAAGCATACTTACGAGCATACGATGATGATGCTCCAAAAGATTGTGCTATATCCATACCCTTTTTATCAGGGTTAATACCTGCTTGTGCTGTAACAGAGATAGACTCATCTCCACAAGACACAGTAGCGGTAGATTCAACATAAAGAATAGTGTTATCGTGTATAGTGTCCGATAAACTTAATGTAACTTTATGTTTCGTTAAATGAGGTTTTAGTGCCTCAAGAATGTCCTCACAGCTTCTGTAATTGTAATTACCGAAATTGTTTCTTTGATTTTTAGGTGCTTTCAAACTCCCTTGAATAGCCACCAATTTTTCTTGTAAATTCATACTGCAAATATAACTGACAAAGTTGACACCTGCAAATGATATTTAACATTTATTGTTATTTATAATGTTTATAAATAAGAAACACCCCCTATAAAGGAGGTGCTTCGAGTACAAATGAATAAAAAACAAAATCAAAACAAAGACATTGATTAGACAAATATACCCCTATTAAATTCATAAAAGGGGGTATTGAATTCATAATTATCAACAGGTTGTTAACGCCCTTGACCTCTATATTTCTTTTTATATTTAACCTGTCCTTTAGATGCGTTTTTAGAATGTACGCCTTTACGCTTCTTTTTTGGTTTGTCTATTATTGCAATAGATATACTTTTCTTTGCCATTACTTTTTAATTTTTTCCCAAGTTCTACCCACAAAATATGCTCCGTAAACTGTAATCAATAAACTTTGTATGATCGGTATATATTGTTCTTGTACTTTAAATTGACCTATATTTCCGTCAAAGAATGCAAGTATAGTAAACACCGTAGTAAGGTATATAAGCACCATAGGGCGAATGTTTTTACTTAATATACTATCAGACTTCATATCAAGTTCCCAACGCTTTGTAACTTGTTCCTGTGCATCACTATCAGCTTTCTCTAAAATCTCTTGTATTTTTTGTTTAGCCTGTAAGCGTTCCTCATCGGTTGTAGTAAGTTTGTCTATAACAGAACCAACTTCTTTAATTACGCCACCTGTAAGCCATTGTATAATCTTATTCATAGTTTAGATATTTAGTTTTGCCATTTTCTTTGATAGCCTTTAAAACTCGCCCTCTGTTTCGTTCATTACTCACATACGAAACGTGAACCCAATCGGGATTGTCATCTGTTCCAAACTCCCAAATGATAGTATCAAAATCAAGGTTGTCTTTTATATAGTTAAACATTTCGGCATTTGTTTTATGTCCGTAAACGTCATCAATATCTATTGCCCTACCTTGACAATGCTGTGAAGAAACCGAGCCTCCAATAGCTTGGTTTAATTTTTCCGACCTAAAAAATGAAGTAACCTTTATAGCACCGCCAACCCATAAACGCAAAGGTTCAAATATGTTTTCGGCAACTGCTTTCATATTGCCAAGTTCATACTCAAAAGGCGTATTATCAATTCCTAATCTTAATGCAGTAATTGAGCGAGTTGCTTCTTTGTAACTTATATGTTTACTTATCTTTGTCATTAAGTATATACCATTTCTGAATCGTGTATCCAATAGAAACACCCAACAAAGTAAGTTTCAATATTACATCAATATCAGCTAAAGAAATTGCAAACGCTCCAAAGTTAAATCCGTAAATTTTCAAGTCTGTTAAATCCATTGTTAAAAGCTATATCCATAAAACGTATGCGAACCATTACCCTCAACCTCAATTTCGTAAGATTTCCAACCGTAAGGGGATTCCTCTAAATTATCCCAAAGAACATCTACCGAATATTTATCAGAAAGTACAGGAGCTTCAACTTCGATAAGCTCTCCTTTCTCATCTGCTTCATATACACCCTCTTGGATTGTCAAATATCCCAACTTTACAATAGCGTGATTATGGTCTGCGTATTCTTGTTCTGTTAATTCGTCAAAAGAAGTGCCTAAATCCTTGATTTTTTCTTCTGCTTGTTCCTTTGAGTTAAACTCGTATTTTTTAAATAGTTTCATTTTATAAAGTTGTTAATGTTTGTAATTCGCTATCGGATAATGCTTCGCTAAATACCAAAAATTCACTAATAGGGTTTCTTCTTCCTGTATCTGAAGTAACCCTTTGTTGACCTAAAATTATATCGGGATAAGCAAATGGAAGCGATGAGCCACTTGTGACATTTCCAATTTGAGTTCCATTGATATATAATTTATATGATGTTGCGCTTATATAAGATATTGCTACTTTTAATGTATCGCCAATAGAATAAGAAAAATCGTAATAATCAGAATCATTTGTGATTGAATTTCTTCTATGAACTGAGATTTGTGTAGCACTGCTTAATTGAAAAAGTAAGTATTTTTCTGAGCTTGTGTTATCCACAAGAGAGAAAAAATCGTTAGGTATTGCTTTTACCTCAGCCTTTGCGTAAACCGTAAAAGGATAGTCTGTAAATAATGAATGGCTCAATAAGTGTGAGCTATCAACCAACCTTGTAACTGATGAACCGCTTGTTGGTATGTAGCTTGTTGGATAGCTTCCTGCCTCTTGTTGCGCTCCCCAAAAATACATCGTTCCTGCTACTCCATATCCTGAGCTTGGGTACACATATAAAATGTTGTTTGTACCACCTGCGGTATATGTACCACCTATTCTGTACCAATCATTTTGCAAACGCTCTATAAATACACTTGTAAAACCGCCATTTGATATTGTTTCATTTGATAAATTATAAGCGGCTGCCATTGAACCCGCACCATTATAAACCTCCAATCTTGTTGTTGTTGTGCTTGTAGAAGTGTCTAATTTTGCATAAATTGAAATAGTGTATGTAACGCCTGCTGAACCTGAAAATACAGATGATTTTCGCCAATTATTAGTAGTAGATACTAATTTAGATGCATTAAGCGTACCGTCAGGAGATACAATTGCGTTTGGAGTTATTGTAACCCCTCCATCACCCCAACTATTAAAATCCTCACTATAAGTAGTACTATTAGTCCTTTGAGGCTCTAAAAGTAAACTTGGGCAATCCTCTACTACTCCGTCAATAAAAGGATAGTCTAAACGTGGCACATTAGAAGCTACATCTTCAATCAGTCCTTGTGGGTTTACTCTTGTTGCTACCCCACTTCTTGTATGAGTAAAATCTCCTGCTCCACTATTAGGAATAACTGAATATAATGTACCTGCTTTATATCCACTTGGTATCTGTATTAAACTTGCTTTATCGTATAAACTCATTGTGATACTGTATTATTTATATTATTAACTTGACAAATATGCCCCTCTATTGTTCCTCCATCATCAGATACTCTTTTATCGAAGTCGTTTACATCTCCTACTATATTTATAAAAGGATATTCTCCTGCCCAACTACTTCCGTATATCTTTCCGAATCCTATTTTGTTTATTATTTGCCCCCAAGCTATCATTTAGATATTTTTTTAGTTTTGTTATATTTTTGTTTTTTGGTTTGTATTGCTTTTTTATAGAACCCATCCACTAAATATTACGTCTTTATCAGGATATATCTCCTCATTTGAATTGTCATAATACTCAGGAAAACTGCCCGAAGCATTAAATGACATATAATCTACAAATCTCTGAGTGTAGTATTCAGCAAAATCCCTTTCCTTTTGAATTAAGAAGTCGATTTCAACTTTATCTACATTTAAACTATTTTCAGAACTATGCTTAAATACACCTCCGTTTGCAATTGTATATGCTGCAAATGGAAGGTACTCAACCATAGCGTAATGTATAAGCATAGGTTGCACATAATCATTAACCAAAGATAAGTAAGGATCAGCAAGAGTTCCTGCTACAATATCTGAACTTATCTTGTCATACAACTTGCTACCTAAGTAGTTTTGTATATGAATCTCTTGTGCCAATTTAATAAATTGAATGAACTTATCTGTGTCGATATTTCCACTCAACGCTGTGTTCTTAACTAAATCTGCTCTCTTTATAAATAGTGCTGTTGCCATTATTCAGTTATTTCTTTTTGTTCGTCTATAACTTCTGTTACATCATCTTCAGAATCCTTTTTAACGCCTGTTTCCTTCTCTATCTCGGCATCTGTGATAGCATTAGTCAAGTCAGTAAATTCAAGAGGCTGTAAGGTCTTAAAATAGATGTCTAAATCAATGTTGTTGTAATCTAATAATCTCTCTAACTCGTCTAATATAGTTAACTGCATAGGTCTAATAACTGTGTTATCCATAAGGATAGAAGCAGTTTCTAATTCCTCTGCGTTATTTCCAAGACCTGAGTTATCTTTTATACCAACCAACATAGGAGATACAATTCTGTGGGAAACCATTACCTTCTTCATACTTTCATCTGAAAGGAATTGGTATTGTTGATGAGCATCGCTCAATATAACAGGCTCTATGGTTGCCGAAAGTTCTTTGCTATCATTAAACGCTAATATAAACTTACCTGCATTAGAAGAACCACTGAACTTCTCTTGGATAGAACGCTCTATCTCGTCTCTTTGCTCCTCTGTTGGTATTCCGTTGTTAAAGTTAATCAACATTGATGGTGCTAATCCATTCTGAATATTGTTGATATGATAGTTCGCAATTTCTTCTTCAAGCTCCGAATACTGTAATCCACCTTGATAGTCAACAGGAGAATAGTAATGAAACCCTGCTCTATAAGGCTTGATGTATAGTATTTCAATTGCCTCTTTACTATGTCCAAAAGCAGGTATGCGTAGCAACTGATCGTTTGTTTTGGTTTTTGTCCAATCATTTGAATAATAATAACCTGTTATATCTCCGTTTTCATCACATTTCTCTGCTCTTAGAGTTTCAACAGGTATATGTGCTATTTGGGCTATTTTTTTTCTGTCTTTTGAGTAGATTACTTGTAAAGCAGCCTGCCCCATCATTTTATAATCGTAGCAAATCTTTTTTATTACCTTTTTGGTAAATAAAGACTTCATCTCCTCGTATTCTTTAACTTTATCTTTGCTTTCAACAGCATCTAATCCTTTTCCGTATATCATTTCGGCAATACCATTTATAGCAGCATTGTTTGTAGGAGAACCATTGTATCTGTCTATTAGATACTGAAAGTAGTTATTATCATCTCCATAAGAAATCCAATCTCTATTGTGAACCTCTTTTATTTCAGGTCTTGTGTAAGATGATAGCCCAACAACGTGGACTTGACCTACCTTTTTGTTTAATATCTTCTTTTTTGCCATAATTTATATTTTACAAGACAATGTAATCGTTATCGTGAGTGTCTTGTGTGATATATTCGCTTTCATTAACAGTATATCTTACTAATTCTACTTGATTGGTGCAGAATATTCTATCTTTGTATAGTGGTATTAGTGCCAATTCATCATCATCAGTCCAACTACCACCATTATCCCAACTTTGAGTATCTGAATCCCATCCATCAGCAGAATCAAATACATCTAAATCATAAAATCTACCTTTTTTTAGTGATATTACACCTGATAGTTCAGAATAATTACCTGAAGTAACACTATTAAATTCATACTCCGAAGTAGTATTAGTAGAATTGTCTCTTACTCTTAAAATAGAAACACCTACGTTGTATAATCGAGGTACAATCTTAAAGGTTTGAGAGTCTGTTGTTTCTTTCAATATTACCATATATAAGTAATAAATATCAAGTCTATTGTTTTAGGCAAACAAAAAAGGGATGGCAAAAGCCACCCCCTATTGAATTGAAATTACAATTATATATTATGCAGGATCACGTTGTGTACCTGCTGATGCAGTTGCAGAAGCAAGACCTGCAAACGGATCGGCAGAAGTAGCACCATCTACAAAGTTTGCCATATAGATTTCACTTGCAGTTAAAGTAAGTGTATATCCATTTAAGTCTCCCATCGCAGTTCCTGTAACAGCAGTTCCTCCTGTTACTTCTGCTCCGTTGTCAAGACCTACAACCATTACGTTGCCTTTAAAGTCCTCAACAAATACATGAGGTCTGCCATAAGCCATTACCTTCAATTCTTTGTTATCTTCTTTAGTTAGTTTATGAAGCGTAATATTCAATACCTGCTCAAAGAAAGTAGTTCCGTTCTCTGTTGAGGAAGTGATATTCTGCTCTAAACTTGAGTTCCCTTTTACATCATAAGTGTAGTATGTAAAAGTACCTGTCGCATCGGTCAACTCGTCATCACTCCCGAGAGTAACTGTACCCAAGTCTCCGAAATCTACGAAGTGGATTTTCTTAATTCCACCTACCGCATCTTTACAGGGTTTTAATCTTCCTGATGATAAATCACAAGCCATAGTTTTATATTTTTTTTAGTAAAAAGGGTAAGCAGGCACTACCTACCTACCCCTTTATGTTAGACAATAATTATGAGTAAAGAACGATGTCAGAACCGATCCCGTACTGTACACCTGCTGTAAATCGCATTACAACACGAACATTTTGACTTCCATCAATATCTCCCATGTCGATAACTTTTACTTCATTGTGATCGGACAATAGTCCTGTTCCAAAGTAAAGGTTAGATTTTTCAGCAGCAACAGCAGTATCGTCAGCAAGTCCATTGGCAACGAACAATTTAACACCATCAAAAGATAGTGATCCGTTGTTCCACCATTGAGTACCTTGATTGTTTGTACCGTTAGCACCAAGACCTGCGGCAGCAAATCCACCCAAAGCACGTACATAAGCACGAGCGATGTTTTGAGAAACATAGATGTACATATCTTCCTGTCCGTAAAGAGCAGAAGGAATAGCATCAACGATTTTCCCTAATTCAGCGATTACGTTAGAAGCATCAACAGTAGTTCCAACTACATCAACAACATCGGCATCAGCAGTCAATAATGTAGCGAATCCATCAAATTCTCCTTCGTTGGCGTCAACACCACCCCAAATGTTTTGCTCTGTTTTTTGAGCAACTTTTGCAGCAACGTGAGCAAGTAAGAAGTCAGCGAATGATGGAGGTAACTGATCGAATGCAGAATATCCCATTTGAACAGCATCCCAATCTGAACGGAAATCTTTTTTACATAGTTGTAGGTTTACTTGAAATTCTTCAGGTTGAAGAATTCTCTCTGTCAACGTAAGTTCTGAAGTAGGTGTAAAATCACAAGTACCATCTTTAACGATTGCGTTAGTAGATACTTTCTTGATTACCTCTTTAAACTTTACGTTTGGTTTTACTTCGATACCTCCATTTTCAATGGTAGCACCGCTTAAAAGAGCAGCAGAAATGTATTTTCCTGCAAATTCTCCTGCGTAAGTAGTAGTAATTGAAGTTGTAGTAGCCATTTTTTATTATTTTATTTAGATTAATTTCGACATTACTCGGTTAAGAGTTGTTTGTGGTTGGTTTTGCCCAAACTTATATCCTTGAGCATTGGATTTTGTTTCTTCAGGATTATGCTTGATAGGAGTTGCAGCAGGTTCGGCAGATAGCTTTTCGATTTGTTTAGACATCTCGACTTTTTCTTCTTCCTTTTCCATTTTCAATCCCTCAATCATTTCCTTCAATTCAGAAATCTTTGATTCAAATTCGTCTCTACCAACGTATTTTTCCTCATCAAGTTCTTCTTCTTTGACTTCCTCCTCAACGACTTCTTCAATCGCTTCAGGTTCTTCAGCCAATTCTTCAGAAAGATCAGTTGTTTCTTCAACAACCTCATCTTTCACTTCTTCTGATAATTGCACTTCTTCTTGGATTGTTTCCTCAACAGCTACAACTTCTTCAGCAGATACTTCTACTTCTTCAGCCTTCACTTCAGGTTTCTCAATCAAAGAAAGTTTCTGCATAATATCATTTAAGATAGATGTTGCTTTAATACTTTCCATAAATTAAAAGGTTATAATTAATTAATATATAATATAATAACAGTATTTTTCTCTACTGTTAGATTTTTAGGCAAATGACTATGCTTTTTTCTGAATGATAAACCATTCTACTCCATCACTCCACAGTTGGATTCCTTCATACTCCTTATTTATTGTGTATGAAGATGTAGAACCATCAATAGTTTGACCTGATACTGCTGTTAATTCCGCTCTTGTTGCTGTGGCAAAGCCTCCGTTAGATATGAATCTAAGCACCCTGTTTGTGTTAACAGTGGCATCAGGCAAGTTTAATGTCATTGATCCATTTGCACCATCCCAATGCAATCTAATCATTTCTACTTCATCATATTCTTCGTCTCCCAAATCAACAGTCTCGCCATCTGACACAGTTAATGAAATTGGTGTTATGTAGTTTAACACTTGGTTTATCTTTATTTTTTTTGTAGTATCGCCTTGTACTACAACCAACAATTCTTCTCCTGTTGGATTTGTTGCTAATGTTAATTCAGAAATCTTCAAATTCGCCATTACGTTTTTATTTTATAGTTATCTTCCTGCAATATTAAATTGCCATCTTCTTGAGCTAAAAAGAAAGAGGGTTTACCTGTTACATTACCTATTCCTTGCGCCCATAATGAACCATCGCAACACTTAATCGAATAAGTGCCATCGGAACATAGACAGGCTCTCTTACCCCCTCTTGGAGATGTGTTGCTTGGTGTTTTACCTCTATTCCTCATCTTGTATTCTTGATTCAGATTTATTTATCTCATCTAATTTCTGTTCTGCCCAACGGATTCCTTCTTCTCCTCCCCAAGCATCCCAAAGTAGTCCTCCACATCCTTCTGAATATGATTGACCTTTCTTCTTTTCAAATCTATTATAGGAAGCCATTTCGGATATTAAACATCTTGATATAGCTGTGCCATCTACAAGTAGTTGAGCAAACTGCCAAGCCTGTGGAGTTCCACATCTCGGATTGTTTGCCTCTTTATACTTTAGTGCTTTTGCAGCATTCTTTTTAGCTTGTTCGGGATAGTCGCTATACGTTTTATCATATAAACCTAACTCTACATCTAAACAAGTATCTTTGCATCCACATCCACCATCTTCTGATAGTTTAGAAGCCTTCGGGTGTTTCTTTGGTAATAAGTCGTAGTCTGTTGTATATTTAGCGTTTTGAGGTTTGCCATTCTTAACTAAGTATAAGAAAGCATTTACCCTTGCAAATGCCCATTGAGAAGCCGACTTTACATTAGGAGAATGTGATGTATTGTAAGCACCAAGACCCCTTTGGAATACAGATGCTAATATACCAACTGTAACTCCGTAACCTAACTTTTCTTTATACTTCTCATTGAATTCATCAGACTTCTTCTTTAGTGTCTCCTTATCTTTAGCAGACACCTTTGCTCCTGTCTTTCCTGAAGCATCTCCCTTTGCAGAACCTTTACCTTTAGGGCTCTTGTTAGGAGTATCTGATTTAGGCGCTTTAGGAGACTTAACTACGTTTCCCTCTGAATCTACTTCAGCTAAATCTATTTCCCCGAGTTCTCGTAATTTATTTCTACTCCAAGACAATGCAGATTTACCTCCCCAAAGTAGGTATGAAATTGTGCCACAAGCCTTCGTGTCGTTAGGATCGTAATACGTCTCTGCTCTTGATAGGTAACTGTACATCCTTTTTATCGTTGCTACCGATAGTTTTTCTCCTCTTGCAAGTTGTTGCGCACGAACTTTTCCTACACTTGTTGCACATTTATTGTTTACTTTTTTGTTTAGTTCAATCCCTCTTTTAGCGTTGTTCCTGACTCCTTTTCCGTAATCTCCGTATGTTTCTAAATCATATTTATCTCCTAATATAGTGTTGGCAATTTCTAACAATATCTCTGTTGCCTCAGCTTCTTCTTCCAAGCCTTGTATTTTAGACATACTTATTTTATCCGTAAAATAACCCTCAATAGAGAAACCTTTTACCTTGCCTGTTTTTACATAGTTATTCCAAACATCATCGTTATTAACCTTCATAGAAACCATCCAAGTTCCAACAGGCATATCTAAACCATATTTTCTTGACTTGTCGTGTACTTCATCTTCTATTATCCAAGACTCTACAACAGTCAACCCATGTAATTCAGCTTGATGCTCTAATGTTGATTTGTTTTGATTGCCTCTCATAAGAAACAACTCAGATGCCTTTCTAACCGTATCGTCTGAGAAGTATATGTAATATTCATCCTCCCCATCTGTTCGATAGATATTCTTATTGGGTATAAGTGCTGCGCCCATAAGTATCTTTTTCTCTTTGTCAACCTCAGCAAGCTCTATCTTTTTCTGCTCCGAAAGTGCGATGAAGTTTTCTTCTATTGCAGGACTATCCACTATTGATATTGCCTCAATACCTGAAAACATTTCATCTTCGTCAATAAGTAATTCTACTATTCTCATATCTATTAAATTAACCAAATGATGCTATATTTGTTGTGTTTCTATCAAGTTCTTGTTGCGTTGATATATCTTTACTAACTACAAAAGCCTTTACAGGTGCAGCTTGTGCCGATGATACAGTTTGAGCGAGTTGAGATTCAGCAGAAGCTCCCACTACATTAAAGTCGGGTGCTTGAATAACAGAGCCTCCTGCTCCTGTGCCACCTCCTGCGCCTCCACCACCTGCTGCCGACTTACTCTTTGTGCTTGTTGCCCAAATATTAGCAATAGCTAAACCTGCACCAATTTTGTTTCTAACCATTTGAGCCTTAATAAATGGTGTTGCTGAAGCCAAAGGCGTACCTGCGTATGATGTTATTGTAGCTAATGCAATTTGATTGGCTTTTTGAGTTTCAATAACAACCTTTGCTGTGGCTGCTCCTTTTTCGATCAATAAAGCAGCTTCTTGCATTGTTTCATTGTCTCCTGCAAGTTTACCTATTAAAGAACCGACTTGTTCGGTAAAACCGACATATTGCATTTGAATAGCAGCTTTTTTCTCTATATAATCCACTTCATTAGCAAGTTCTTCTTCCTTTAAAACTGTTTGAGCATCAAACAATTTCCTCTCATTAGCTGCTCTTTCCTCTATATTCTTTGAATTGAATTCAAGATTAAACTCTGCATCAGCTATATCTTGTTGTAGTTTAGCTTCTTTCTTTTCTACATACTCATCACTAACATAGTAGTCGAGTTCTGACTTTAATAAATCTATCTTCTTGTTAGCTAAGTCCTCTAATATCTTACCTTCAGCCTCCTGCCTCTTTGTCTCCAACATCATGAACTTAGTGTTGGTTTTAGCTTGTATCTGAACAAGTACATCAGCAGCCTCTTGAGCTGCTTTTATCTTAGAATCCGTTACTTCTGCCTCTGCTTTTGCGATTTCTTCTGCCGAAGCATCTGACTCCTTAAATTCTTTAAGCCTCAAGTCTTGCCTCTTATTAAACGCATCGAGTCTTATCTTTAAATCTTCTTTCTCAAATAAATCCTGATTCGATATCTTTTCCTCCTCCGTTAAGATGTCATCTCTTATAGATTTCTTTCTGTAAGATTCCTCTAACTTATCTAAGTTGAGCAGTTGTTGCTTAAAGTCCTTGACACGATCTCTTGTGCTTCTTCCTCTTTTCTTGTTTTCGTCATCTTCTATCTTAGTGTACTCAACTAATGTCTCTACTTCTTTTTTGAGTATATCTTGAGCTTCATCAAATCTTGACCTCGCATTTACATATCTTCTCTCTTGAGCAGTACCAATTCTGTTTTCGGCTTTTTCAAGAGCAGCACCTGTTATTCCACTCTGCCTTAATTCTTCCCTTTGGGCTAATATTTCTTGGTATCTTTGCTCTGTAACCTCGTAGCTCTTATCCCTTAATTCTTGCTTAAAATCTATTTCAGCTTGTAGTTGTTCGGCGGCTAACTCGTCTATTTTGTTTTGAGCAGCCCTTGCCATAGCTAACTCAAGTAAAGAATCTCTATACGCATCATTTGCATTTTTAGCAGCATCCGTTCCATTCTTTACATCGTCAAGGCTTACTCCTGCCTGATCCAAGCTCTTTATGTAGTCAGGAAATTCTTTGTTAAGTTTCTTTATAGCCCTCTCTTTTTCGGCACTTGATTTAGTAGCACTTTCAAGTGTTCCTATATAGGTTTCAAACTTACCTGCCGAACTCTCAACAGTAGAACCTGCATCTTTAAAAGTCTCTTTTAATAGGTTAGATTTACCCATAAGTTCACTAAAAAAGCTAACTAATTTTGGTCCAAATGAGATAAGTAGCTGAACTCCAATCAGTAAACCACCTGTTCCCATTATAGATTTACCAAGCTCTCTAAATGAAGCACCAACAGATCCTTGAGTCTTAACGAAACTTGAGAATAATGTAACTACCTGCGACAAGTTATTCGCAATCGCTGTAAATCCATAACTCGCATCAGAAGCTAATCGACCTGTCTCAAGTAGTATGGCGTTATTAAGTCCTGATTGAGTCCTACCCTCTTTGGTGGCTGATGCTGCATTTAATTCAGCCATCGCTTTAGCCTTTGTGGCTGCTGTTGCTTGGGCAGTTAGTAATTTATACTTCTCTATTTGAACATTAGAGGGCTGTAATGCCTTAAAATAATCTTGTTGCGCTTTAGTAACACCATCAACAGATTGCTTAAATTGTTGTGTTGATTTAGTTGCGTTCTTATCGACAACCTGAAGCTCTATAAGTATCTTTTGTTTAGCCATTCTTTCTCAATCGTTTTAATTGCTCTTTCATTTCGCTAAAGTTGCCAACAGCTTTGTACTTGCCTTTTGCAATCTCTATTAGTTCTGATTGCCCATACCAATCATTTAAACTCAATAAATCTATTACTTGTTTTATCATAATATGTTAAGTAGCTCTAATTTACACTCTCCTGTTTTAAGGTTCGTGTTTATTGAATTTATTACGAAAACCTTGTCGTTTACTTGAAACCTGTCGTTTAGCCTATAATTAAGTAATATCCTACTCGGTAAATGTGCTGTAACCTTAAACATTCTCGCTCTTGGATTATACACACCTTCTATATAAGTTTTATAATATTCGCTGAATAATGTTTGAGAATCAGTACCATAGTTAACTCTTGTCCACTCATCAAATTCAACATCAAAGTTTATTGTTTTACTTGGAGGCTTGACTATCTTGTAAGTTATGGATGTACCTTGAAATATATCTGCGCTTAATTCAAGCTCAGTAAGGCTTATTTTAGATATTACAGTTGCAACTGCTGTGTTTGTAGTATTGTAAACTATATCTCCAACATCAACAAATCCGAATCTCGTAGGAGATGATGTATCTATTAGCCTAAAAGACTGAGCAACATTGTTAGCTCCTGAAACAATAGGATCATTATAAGGTCTCCCTACCTTATAGGCATTTGATGGCTTATGATACTGAGTAACTGACGTATAACTTGGAGTAATCCAAGCCATAAAAGCACTTGTTTTTTGAGCGTAAAATAGTAGTGGTTTAGATAAAACAGAGTCATAATCTGCTTTTGGAGGTGTTGCATCTGCATCAGGCTTAAAGTTGTCTCCTGCGGAATAACCCCATTGTATATCTGTAACGTCTCCATCTTCGTCATCAAATATCCTTTCATATTTCATGTGGGCAAACGGTAACTTAACATCGTACTTTTTACCTAAATCAATACCTTCGGGCTTGTATGTAGAATCCCCAAAAATTTCATTCGTTGATTCTCTATGTTGAAGCATCAACAATGTTTTTGGTTCTTTATACATAAAGTTTATCTCCGTAAAAGGTATAGCAGGTTCTACGGTGCTTTTAGAAACATCAACATATTTTGTAATATCGTATATTGTAGGATCGTCTGCATAGAAATCATCTAAAGACATTACCTTTATCTTTCCATAATCTGCACTCAATAAATTTTCTTCGTAGTACGCAACTAAATTAAACATCTTAAATAAACCACTTAGAAAATCATAAACCTTTAACTCAGGTATCCTCTCAGTTGGTCTTATAGACACGACAGGTGTTATTGTGGATGAATTATATGTTGACTCGTATGATGCTAACAAAAGATCTCCTCTTGACCTATATACACCTTCTATTACTTTTAGAGTAGAGCTACCTACAAAAGATGATGTTGACCTAAGTAATATTTGATAAGACCTATTCTTCTCCTCTCCTATTGGCGTTGAATATGTAAAGACTTGATTACCACTTAAATCAGTAAATTCTTCTTTTATTTTATTATTGTCATTGGTATCTATTACTATTATGTCATAATTATCCCCTCCTGATTGAGTTATCGACAATTCAAAAGTGAATCTATTGTATTCAATTGCTCTTGGAGTTGTGTAGAATTCGAGATTGCTGTTTGAGTTTCCTGCATAGTCAACCCATTCGGGCGGGTGTTCGTATGTTGAAAATGGATCGCCTGAAACGTATGTAAAATCTTGCAGTATGTTTTCGGCATCTTCTCCACCTGAACCGATTACTCCTTTTTCTCGGCTCAACCAAAGGTAAAGACCTTTATTAGTACCGCCACTTGAGTCAAATATATCTGAATCAAAGAAGCCATCTGCGAACTCAATACCATATCTTTCTTCTATCCCTTTTATTAACATCTTAACGGATATAGCAGGTTTTAAATCTGTGTAAGCGAGACCTGTATCTGCGTGAGTATGACCTGAATGGTAGTATAGATTGCCCGAGAAATCGTGGCTTCCGCCCTCTACACCTGAGTCAACAAACAATCTTTTAGTTGGAGTTATTAATGGATAGATAATTGGATTAACGTATGTTGTTGAGTCTACTGTAAAATCAAGCCCATTTATAAATCCAAGTTTTACGTTAGTGTTATTCCATTCGTGGGTAAAATTATCTATAAAAGATAACGATTGAATTTTGTCATCTCCAAATATAGTCTTTAGGTTTACTGTGTTGCCATAAAAAGTTATATTGTAAGAGTAGGCTGTATTGTCTATCATACCTACGCTATTTAGAAATACCTTTCCTTCTTTGAAGGGTATTTGATTTATTTCTAATTTAGCATCAATCTTTTTTCTTGAATCATATACACCTTGACCTTGAGAATCCCCAATAACATCGTATCTGTCAAAGTGAGCGAATATTTTATTGTTCTTTTTAGATGCAGGTATAGTGAAAGACTCCGAGAAATCAGTAAACACTTTTGATATATCCTTTACATCTTTTATCTTTGATGTCATGGACAAGGTTTCATCCTTGAACATATCTGCTCTCTGATAAACTCCGTAAGTATCTTTTAGGTATAGTATCACTGTATTCATTAGCGAATATTGTTTATTTCGTCAAAGGCACTTTCAAAGTCAATTGAGTAATTTATTAACTTATCGTTAACTCTCGTTTTGTAAGTTAAGGATTCTGTTTTTGGTCTTATAGGTATAACCACTTCTTCTGAGTCTATGGTTTTAGTCATCCAAACCTGCTCACTTAACATCATCTGTTTTATTACTTCATTGTATTGCTCTGAGATGTACCCTGTGTTCATTTTAATACTTTCTTTTCCTTTTTTATGGAATTGCCTATATTGATGTACCTGTATGTCGTATGTACCGAGTTCTTGGTTTATTACATTTGCTTTGTATTCTTTAGACTCAGTATTAATGCTTTCTATTGATTTACCAAAAAACCACATATCCTGAAGAACGCCAAATTTATTTACAAACGTAATCTTGTATGGCGTGTAAATCCCACTTGTCGGCGCTATATTTGTTGGAGTTGTCTCGCAGTCCTCAGTTTGATAAATCTTTAAATATAGAGTTTCATCCCCCGATATCACTCTAATCTCGTCAACATCAGCAGTCGTTGTTACATACTTTACTTGAGCGTTTGAATTCGTTGAAGATGATATGTTTTGAGTGGATTGTAAAACACCTCCGTTGTAAAATTGAACAGAAGTAACTTCTTCTGTGAACACAGGCACTCTAACAGGCTCTCCACTTTTACTGTATATAATGGTATTAGATTGCAGAAGCGTTCTGCTTAATTCGGCATTAGCTCCATCAGTAAAATAAGAATAACCGTCAAATGCGATAAAGTCAAAATTCTCACTTCTTATTTCTGCCGCAGGATTCAACAGAGTACAATCAGCTTCAACCCAAAAACATCCACTCCTATAATCATCGTCAAGAGTGTTTAATATTGCGCTTAAACAACTTGAGCCTTCAAAAACTCCGTAGTCATCAACAACTCTTTGAGCATATAAATCCTCTGTGTATTCTTGATTAAAAGAGACCTCTATGTAGTCTCTCACAAGTTCTCCAATCTCAAAAAGTATAGTTCCTCCTGTTGATCCTAAAATATCCTTCTGTAATTTGAATTGAGGGGTAGATGGCTTGTCTGTACCGAACTCCCCTGAATATATATATAGGTTTAAAGTTGCAGAATCAAGACTTACATCTGTAAGAGGTATGTAATATGGGCTTCTTGAGTTTAGTTTTGTTGCCATTATTTTTGTTTTAATATGTATGTGTTTCCTTTTTTCGTGTAACCTAACGATTCCATAAATCCATCTATATCTTGCAATATATCTTTTTCTAATGGAACTACTATTGATTCTAATTTACTGAACTCCTCATTAACTATATCTGTTAAGAAGTTTGTAGCAGGAGAGCCATTGTCCTTGATGCTTCTTCCAATAACATAAGCTAATCCTTTTATCTTTGAATCTGTTGCTGTAACGAACTTTCCTTTACTATCTCTAAGTCTAACAGGCTTTGTTTTTATCCAATCAACTAAAGCATCTATGTTTGGGAATTTACCTGCTTCCCTACCATCGTTAAGCACCTCTCCGTAATCATTTCCCATTATACTGAAATCTAAATCAGTGCCATCTTTAGCTTGTATAGACTCCATTAAACTGCCCGATGAATTGAGTGGTGCGCTTATTACTCCCGACTTATATGTTCTTGACCTGTTTGTTCCAATGGCAATTTTAGTCAACTTAACCAATCTCTCGGAAAATGACTTTAGGTATGCTTTGGTATTTTCAAGTCTTATGTCCATTAAGTGCAAATATCTATTTCTCCGTTAGGTACTTGAATTGCATAATCAACGCTCCAACCTGTAAGCAGGTTCTCGAATCTATCTTCAAATACAGCAGCAGATATTTCAGAATCCAAGTTATAACCATCCTCATTCAATGATCCTTTCTTTAACTCTAATTGCAACTTGTTTGCTATCCCAAGAAGTGAGTTGAGAACGTAGTGCTTATTGTCTGAGCCTAAAAATGGTTCTTTGGCATCTTTAAGATTCTTATCTTCAGTGTTGGCAATATCCATAAACAGTATATTTATATTGAACACCAAAAAGTTCTCTTGGAAGTCAACACCTGTTACGTTTAGGTTTGCCAATGGAAATATTGATTGCTTTTGTAAATCCACACTAAAAACATCTCCGTAGTTAACTGTGTTGATACCTACTGTTGATTCAAGCCAAGAATGTATTGCCTGTGTTACTAAATAAAACTCTCTCATCGTTTACTATATTTTTTTATCATAGCTGATTCTAATTCGTTTTTCTCTTTCTCAAATGTCAAGTAGTTTAAACACTTAAATACGTTAAGTGACGTAACTTCGTCAAACTTCGAGACATCCCCCTTAGCGAGTGCGTAAATTGATTGATACCAACCCCATTTTCTTCCAAAGTTTGCTTGACTTGTGTATTCCCCTTCTTGCTCAACTCCTCCTCCAAATAGTTCGGGATAGCCTTCAATAGTTCTTTCCCTAAATCGCAAAAAAAAACCATACTGCTCATTACTACATCCAAAGGCATATTCTTCATTATGTTCTGCAATTCGTCAGTTGGAGAGTAAGGTGCTATTGTGTACTTGTCTTTTGCCTTAAAATTAACAGGTCTGTATAATACAGCCATCGCCTTATGTATATTTTGCCAATCACTAATGTTATTCTCGGCATCTATATATTCTCCTAATGACATATCTTCTAATCTCGGCAAGAATCCCATATCGACTCCTTCTAACTCGAATCTACGGATCAGCTTTGGTTCTTCCTTAAACGCTTCGTTAAGTATTGATAGAACCTTCTCATATTCTTTTAATGGGATAGACTCAACCTCATTGAGAGAGATGTTGCAGAATATCTCAACGAGCTTCATATTTAAGAAGTTTACAGTTCCTTCATCTTCCTCTTTGTTGTTTTCTAATACAGATAAGTATTTTTGATATTGCCAAAGTTTGATGTCGGATAAACTACTTGGTACTTCTAACTCTAATTTAACTGTTGCCATATAATAATAATAAATAAGATTTTATTTGTACTTTACCTTTTTCCACCTGTCGTAATGTCAGATATATAATATATATATATACTATATAACGTGATATAGTATATAACGTAGTATAGTATATAACGTGATATGGTATATCATGTAACGTATGTATCATAGTATATACTATAAATAATAAACTAATATGACATTAAGTCAGTTGGAGTAGTACCTATCATAGTAGTAGGTGTATAACTCATAGACTTTATCAGCCCATTTAGATGCTGTATAAGTCTTTCCACTCCTAATAAGTTTGCCATTATCATTTATTTCTAATTCATAGTAAGAACCCTTCGGCAAAGGATATATCTTGATGCCATTATTAATGCACCAACTCATAGCCCTTAGCGAAGTCTCGTGGTTTATCATTTTTGTTTTGCTCATAATCCCCCTATTAGATTCACAAGGTACGAAATAATATTGAACTATGCAACACCCCTATTGAATTCATAGAAGGGTATTAGATTGTCAGATGGAGATTAACTTGTAGATAGAGAGTAGATGAATTAACCCGACCTACTTTTTATCAGGGAGAGTCCCCTAATATCTATTTTAACGCATTTTAAGGTGCATTTAAGAGACTTTTGGGTGTTGTGTGGTATGTTGGTATAGGTAGAAACAAAATAAGCCCTTAAATAGGCTAATTTGTACCTTTGTAGGTGGATAAGTAGAGAAACAAACAAAAAAACATAGCTTTCCCTTATCTTAATTAAAATAAAAAAACTGCAACCCCTTGAGGATCAGCAGTAATATGTATACAACAAAAAAAGAGGGAATTAATATTCCCCCCTTTAAAAACTAACAATAATTAAAAAACTAACTAATATCTTTAATATTCCCTTATATTTAAGTTTTTAAAAATCCACTCGGATTCAAACCATAAGATATCGTTTAACTGTGTTTCTGTTATGCCATCAGGATAGAGTTCCTCAATAAGGAAATCGAAGTCCTTCTCTTTTCCATTATTCAAAATAGTTTCTTTTGTGTCTTCCGCTCCGCTCCATGCGTCGAAGTTCTCAAGCGTTAAGTCGTTTAATATTCTCATTTGTTTTTTATGTTTTAAGTTGTGTAAAAATTGATCTCTATTTTTGCTCATAGTTTTATAAGTTATTAAGTACTTTATTTTTTAGGTTTTTAGTGAACTTAATTTTTTTGTATTTATCGTTACAATAAATTTCATCTATATACTCAATCTCATCACGTAATGAATATTCATCGATATACTCCATTAGATATGGATGGATCATCTCATCGTATCCCAAGCAAAAAAGCCGAGCATTTGTATATCCCCCACGAACATCACAGCCCCCATGGACCTGAAGTATTAAGTACTTCTCACCATCAATATCAACATATGATCCCTGAAGTACCTGAGATAAGTCGCTATTACCATTATAAGTGTTGAATGTGTAGGTAATTTCGGCATCGTATTTTTGTAGGTATGCCCAAGCCTCAGAAGAAACCCCGTAGCAATCAGCATCAGCATTCCAATTATCAGAATTCAAATTTATATTGTTGAACTCTTCGCAAATGTCGTCAACATCCAACTCCGATAAGTAATGAAAAACAGATAGGGTTCTCATTATATCGTAATTTGTTTTTTTGGTTTCTTTATTCTTCCATCTATTAAGCTCCCAAAATTCCACGGGTTCAGCCTCAAAATCATTAATGGTTTTTTTGGCATTCCTTTCGTGGTTTCTTCCATAAGCACCGCCACTGTCTAAAAAATGAGATCCTGTATTTTCTGTGAGCATCTCGTAAATTATTTTTTTTGTAGTCTCCATAGTTTAAAAATTTAATGTCATTAATGTATCAGCCAAGCCTAAAAACAAGATCCCTAAAAATACGAGGATATAAAAGGCTGTAAAAAATA
>ERZ1046568.837-NODE-837-length-23854-cov-9.453422_pt1 | contig 23854 bp, 47 predicted proteins | sample MGYA00383092_ERZ1046568 | MGnify/ENA primary metagenome ERZ1046568 (study PRJEB29581, sample SAMEA5548362) | metagenome | biome: marine; feature: coastal; material: water | depth 1 m | study: Short-term variability in the microbial, nano- and picoplankton dynamics... | reverse complement strand
GACTCAGCTTGGTATCCACCTTCAGATATGATTTTGGAAATGTTTAGACAAATGGAAGAAATTGATGGTGAGGATGAAGGTGTAAGAGTGTATGGTTCATATTGGGATGAAGGATACCAACCTATAGGAGTATTTGAAGTTTATCATGGGCAAATAATCTCAGAAGAAAACCACGATTTAGATGAGTATGAATGGGATGAGAAAGTAGAGGAAGAAGGTGAATCTGAATATGATAGAAACTTTTGGGATGAAGAAGTAGATCCAGCATTCGTAGTTCTTCAAGAGAAGTTGGATAAAGTAATGAGAGAAATATAATATGAAGCACCAACCAACTAAGCTAGTAGTAGAAGATTTAGAGGAATTTGAACTTATGGTGACCAACCAAAACTTTATACTAGCTAAAAGTATTGTTGAAGGTATATTAGCTAATATAGATACCGACGAACCAGAAGCCCGTCTCTTAGCAGTAACAGTTAAGTCCGAAAGTGCCGTCTTTGATGTAACTGTACCTAGAGAGGATTTTGCAGAAACTTTAGAACAAAACCTACCTCACTACGTTAAGGAAGAGCAGTACGAAGAGTGTCAACGCATAGCGGATACGATAGAGCAGTTAAACAAAGGAAAACTTTCAAAAATGGTAACAAGTCTTAAAAGTAAGTTATGATTGAGTTTATTAAACATGTCCTCGGAATATGTGGAGAACATAGTCACCCATCCTTACTGACATTCCTAACTGCAGAAGGACTTGTTAATCCAATCTTCGTCTACATTTCCGGAATTGTAAAAAACTTTTTCAAATAATTTTAAGGAAACAGTTGCCTCTTAAGTAGCAAGTTCGTATCTTTATAGTATAATAAAGAAATAAAAAATTAAAGTTATGCTAGATCAAAACAAACAAACACCAATGACGTTAGAAGAAATTCAAAAGAAAGCTCCAGCTGTATTAGCTCAAGGTACTGCATCAAGAGTTTCAAAACACTTTACTCACATTCCAACTACAACATTAATCTCCGACATGGAGAAGCTAGGATGGTATGTTGCAGATGTAGGACAACAAACTTCCGGTATCGCTTCCAATCAAGAATTCGGTAAGCATATGGTTATCTTTAGAAATAAAGATCTTAAAATGACTGACGATAGCGGCGATACTGTATTCCCTCAAATACTTATTACTAATGCTCATAACGGGACTGCAGCATTTCAATTTAATGCAGGACTATTTAGACTAGTATGTTCTAATGGACTAGTAGTATCAACTGAAGATTTCGGATCCCTTAGAATTAAACATAGAGGATATTCTTTTGAAGAACTTCAGACGACAGTTATGAAAATGGTAGAAGAACTTCCTGGAACAGTTGAAGTATTAAATAAATTTAAAGCAGTTGAATTATCTGAAGAGCAAAAAATAGAGTTTGCTTTAGAAGCTTTAGGAGTTAGATTTGAAGGAGAGCAAGCAGTAGTAGAACCTAAACTACTTCTTGAACCGAAGAGAGAAGCTGATAAAGGAAATAACTTATGGGCTGTATATAATGTAGTTCAGGAGAATATTATCCAAGGAGGATTTGCATATAAAACCTCTAAAGGACGAAATAAGACTGCTAAAAAGATTAAAGCATTTAAGCGAGACATTAGAGTGAATAAGGAGTTATTTGCTTTAGCTGAAGCTTTTGCCCAATAAATAGGTAAGTTTTAAAGAAGACTAGGGACCTTATAGAAATATAAGGTCTTTTAGTTGCTTTAAGTTGTTTAATTTAGAGGAAAGTACTATCTATAAGTAAATCATGAAAGTAAAACATTATGCGTTCTTTTCGCAAACCGGTAGTGAGATAGCAGCTATTGCTGAGCAGACTGGAGAGTGGCCAGATAAAATTATAACTAATAAAAGGCCGAGTGGAAAGAGAACTATAAGCTCCCTACTTGCCGGAAAAGAAATTACATACTTAAGTAATAAGCCGACAGTCGAAGAGTACTTAGAAGTACTTGGTGACGAGCAATGCCTTATAACGCTACACGGATGGTTGAGAATAATACCTCCTGAGATTATAGAGAAGTACCTTAGTATCTTTAACGGGCACCCTGGCCTTATAAGCTCCTATCCTCAACTTAAGGGAAAAGACCCTCAGGAAAAGGCATATAGAACTGGTCTAAGCGTATCAGGCTGTGTTATACATAGAGTAACAGCAGGAGTGGATGAAGGACCTATCGTAGAGGAGGAACGTGTGGAGATCCAAAATTTAAGCTTAAGCCAAGTATATGAAGAACTTCATGAAACTTCTATAAGACTATGGGTAAAGTTCTTTAGAATGATGTCCTCCGCTCTTTAGTAGAGCTTGCCATTCAAAGAAACTATTCATATATTACAGTATGTCAAAATTAAAAAGTTATTTTAAAAAGGTTTTAGAGGAGATTAGTTGGAGAACTCATCAATGGAATTTTAAGTATTCTAATTCTGAATTACTTTTAAATGAAGGAGGCTCAACTTGGGGATTAAAAATATGCGTATTTACGATTAATTATAGAGAGTATGCACTACTATCTTTTGAATCCAGATTACCTAATAAAACGTCTGTCCGGAAATTCACAGTAGACCATTGGGATGTGTTATTCTTACGAAACTGGTTATGGAAGATGTATGATGACTTGAGTGATAGAGACCTATGGTCTAAGAATTTATCAACCTGGGAAAGTATTAAGCTTAGCATTTTAGATAAACTATTTAATTAAATGAATATAAAACACCTACTCACAGGGATAGCCATATTCACCTTAGCTCAGATACTGGCATGGTATCAAACTAACGGACAGTTTATCTCAAGCTGGATGAAAGATCATCCTTTGTTAGTCTCCATTATAGTTGGAATACCTACTGGGGTATGTTACATATATGGAACTCAATACCTAGTAGCCGCTACACCGGAGAAAATCCTTTGGCCTAGCCGGTTGATAGGCTTCTCATGCGGTATAGTAACTTTTACAATAATTACATACTTACATACAGGAGAGAATATAAACTTAAAGACAGCATCTTGCTTAGTATTAGCTTTAGGTATAATGTTAATACAAGTTTTATGGAAATAACGATATTTATAAGAGATAGAATCACATACTTTAGGGCGTGAATTTTAATCAATTATTAACCCGCTGATCTTCGGACAGCATAAATTTAAAAAAAAAGTGATATGAGTACATTATTTTACGAGAGAAGCCTCTCACCATTCGATTTATTATTTAAAGACTTCTTTAAGTCTGAATTAAATTTTCAACCGGCTACTGAAGCCAAAATTAACCACCCTGTAGATATTTACGAAAACAAAGCTGGCTTGCATTTTGAAATTGCATGCACAGGTCTTACTAAAGATGATGTTGAAATAAATATTGAAGGAGATGTTTTAAAAGTCTCCTACAGTAAACCTCAAGATGAGGAATGCTGTGAGGTAGATGACTGCAAATACATCCATAGAGGAGTCGCAAGACGTTCCTTCAACCTCGGATATAAAATAGCAGCTAAGTTTAATCTTTCAAATGCTTTAGCAGAGATGCAAAACGGATTACTTAAAGTAACAGTACCTTTTGCTGATGAAGCTAAACCTAAAGTTTTAAAAATCAAGTAACCAATAACGCCCTAAAGTTGGTTCTTACGAGATTATTTCGTATCTTTACGGTAAGATAAAAAAAATAAAAGTTATGTTAGAATTTAAAGATTTAGAATGGACAAGTTGGCAAGACGGTGTAGCATCAACTCCGGGATTTGATAATGGGTTTGAATTAAGCATAGTTGCAGGCCCTCATAAACTCAGTACACCCAAAGATGAGAGTGATTCGCCTGATGATTTTGTCTCATTTGAAGTTGCTATTTTTGATCCTGAAGGCAAATGGGCAACTAGAGAATTTTTCCCTGATCATAATGATGATGTTATAGGATGGCTAGATAGAGATGAAATTAATGCATTAATGTTCTTAATTCAATCTAAAAAATAATATGGTACAAGTACTAAGGAGAGCAATACTATTAATAGGTTTAGGAGTAACATCCCAGAAATGCCAAGCACAAAAAGTATTCACTACGGATGCAACATGGAAGTCTGGAATTAAGGTATGTGTAGTAGATCAAGCTTATAAAGCAGACCTAGTAGTATACAATGTAGATTATAATTGGCAAGCTAAAGGTAATAAAGGGCTATGGAAGACTGTAGAGTATTCTTGGCAGGCAGATCATACTATCATATTTGTAGAGCATTCCTGGCAGGCAGATCTAAATATTCACTACTGCCGGAATCAATACCAAGCTGGATGGAGAGATGATAGATTAAAGTACTTATTAAACTAATTATAAGAGTATGGCATATTCAGAAAAAGTAATCGATCATTATCACAATCCAAGAAACATTGGTAAGTTGGACAAAGATTCTAAAACAGTAGGTACTGGTCTTGTAGGAGCACCTGAGTGTGGAGACGTGATGCGTCTTCAAATCGATGTAGATGATGCAACAGGAATTATTAAGGATGCAAAATTTAAAACTTTTGGATGTGGCTCTGCTATTGCTTCTTCCTCACTCGCTACGGAGTGGCTAAAAGGTAAATCCGTTGATGATGCATTAGCAATTGATAATATGGAAATCGTAGAAGAGTTAGCTTTACCTCCTGTTAAGATTCATTGCTCTGTGTTAGCAGAAGATGCTATAAAAATGGCCATCAACGATTATCGTAAAAAGCAAGGATTAGACCCTATTGAGGATAATAAAAAACATTATTAAACCCCATAAGCATGATTACAGTATCAGAAAGAGCAGCTAAGCAAGTTCATACTCTTATGGAGAATGAGAACTTAAACGAAGAGTACTTTGTTCGAGTATCTGTTATAGGAGGTGGATGTTCCGGTTTGAGTTATAAAATGGATTTTGATAACGAAAGTCAAGAGAACGATCAGATTTTCGAGAGTAACGGGTATAAAGTCGTTTGTGATATGAAGAGCTTTCTATACCTATGCGGTACAGAGTTAGACTTTACAGATGGCTTGAACGGAAAAGGTTTTCAATTTAACAACCCTAACGCAAATAGAACTTGTGGATGCGGGGAAAGTTTTGCAGTATAGTTTTATGGATATAATAGTAGTAGTATTAATCACCGTAGTTTTGATAGCTATGAGTTTAAAATAGAAAGTTATGAATACATTAGATAGACAATATAATAGATTATTAGATACCGTCTTAGAGTACGGAGAAGTAAAATCTGATCGCACCGGTACAGGTACTAAGAGCATCTTCGGATACACAATCAGACACACTATGAGTAATGGTTTTCCCCTACTAACCACAAAGAAGATGGCAGTCAAGACAATGATGACTGAGTTGAAATGGTTCTTAAAAGGGGACACTAACATTAAATACTTAGTTAACAGTAATTGTAACATTTGGAATGGTGATGCCTATAAGAAGTATAAAGAAGCTATTGCTGAAGTAGGATTATTTGATAATATGATGAGTCGAGAAGAATTCATTACTAAAATCAAAACCGATGATAAGTTTGCCGGTAAGTGGGGTGAGTTAGGTCCGATATATGGAACCCAATGGCGAAAATGGAAAATAGCAGACGGAGCATATACACGGTATGTAGATCAAATAGCAAATTTAATAGAGCAGTTAAAAACTAACCCTGACTCTAGACGATTGATAGTATCTGCCTGGAACGTCTCTGAATTAGATCAAATGACTCTACCACCATGTCATTACGGATTCCAGTGCTACGTATCTAACAATAAACTATCCCTAATGTGGAATCAAAGAAGTGTAGATGTCCCGTTAGGACTTCCATTTAATATAGCCTCTTACGGAACCCTTTTACTGCTCTTATGTGAAGAGACTGGATACGAACCTGGAGAGTTAATTGGAAATTTAGGAGACTGCCACATATATTCAAACCAGATAGAAGGAGTACGGGAGCAGATTAGCAGAGATGGTTTCAATCTACCAACCATCAAGCTATCTAATGTAGATGTACTAAACGGTGAGTTTGACTACGAACTAGTAGATTATCAATCTGCAACACCAATTAAATTCCCCCTCTCTAATTAAGTTGTATTTTTAACTTAAAGTTCTTATCTTTAGGTAATGGAGAAAGTCGATACTAGAATGTATAGAGTAGGAAACGAAGAGTTAGTTTTAGAGGAGGTTAGTAAACTCCGTCCCCTGAAGTATAATAAATTTCAATGGTGGCGTAGGTTTGCAGCACCTAATAAACCTTTAGAAGACAAAGCTCCTTTAATCGATAAAATCAAGAACGGGGACTTAGAATTCTCAAACTACTTCTGGCAAGCATTATATACGGAGTTAGAGCTTAATGCAAAGAGAGAGGAAATTAAGGACAGTATGAAGTGGATTGAAACTACTCAAGTAGATAGAGCAAGAAGAAAACGTTTATGGGAGGACTTTGAAAAAGATGAAGCTAAAAAATTGGAGTATATAAAGAAGCAATTTGTAAAGATCTTTAAAATGACCCCAGAAGATTACGAAGAGCAGTTATTAAAAATAGACGGTACGTTGGAAGACCTTTATTACAGGTGTGAGAGTTTATTTGGACTTAAGGTTAAAGAACTTAAAGCACCTAGAGTAAAGAGACAGCCAAGAGTAGTAAAATATAAGCGTCCTTAAATGGCAGACAAGAAACCAGATAACGTAGTATGGGATGAAAAGGAGAAGAAGTACAATGCTTCTATTCTACCGTACGCTACAAATATAAGCGGACCTGTTATAAAGGTAGAGGATGTAAGTGCTTTCAAGCAGAGAGGCGTACATAAAGCTCAGAAAACTTTTACAGCGAAGTATGAAGAACTTAAGGAAGAGTGGAACCATCTAGTAGATGAAGTAGAATTAAACAAGCTAATCTATAGTGCTAAATATTCTTTTGAGCCTGTTATAGGAGAGACTTATCATTTATATGTAGGGAGAGGTAAGAAGTACTTTCTATCTCTTATTCATCCCTCTGAATGGAAAAGAGAGCTTATAGCATCTGTAAGGTTAAATTCCGAACATAAATGGGTATCCGTAAAGGAGGATTAATACTATTTATTAATAGATGCAAAAAGGTAATACGTTAAAAAAAGTAGAGCTGGAACAGCAAGAGTTCTGGGAAAGTACTAGAGTAGCTCCTCCATTTAAGAATAAGAAAAAGTATAGACGTAAAGAAAAGTATAAACCTAATTATGAACACAGGAGGGACTAAAGCATTATTATTCGAAGCACTAGATACTCAATTCGAGAGGCAAGAAGAGGAACAGGAACTAAATAGGTTCGGCGGAGATGCTAAGCCGGAAGATAGTCCTAAGCTCCCTTTACAGGAAAGATTAGAGTACTATAAAAATTACTTTATTAATCTCTCCCCCTCTACATTCGATGTTGATACCGAAGGAGACTCAATAGTGATAAGTGGATTAGATAAGCCGTACCCTAAAGATTTTAATGATGCGGAAGATATAAAGCAGGTTCCTGTATTACAAGAAGGTATGCAGAAATCTAGACTTAAAGAAATCATAAAGCAGTCTCTAGAAGAGGAGAAGAAAAATATCCACGAACCAGTTAAGCCCGGTATTTTAAAGAAGAGGTTAGGAGACCTATCTTGTACTAAAGTAAGACAGTATAGACAAGGTTTAAAAGATAAAGGTACTCATCATGCTAAAGCAGCTCAACGCTACCTAAATTACCACTGTAAAGATTAAACTAAATGAAAATCACAGACAGTCAATTTAATTCTCAAGGATATTTCCTCAACCCATCGGATGATATTCAAACCTTAGTGAATAAAGATTCAGTACAGCTTCACGACCAGAACGGTTACCACCTTACAGAAGCAGAACAGGCTTTTCTAAACCCTAACGGATATGAAGTTGTAGAGAGGAGAGTAGAAGATTGTATTAGACAAGACTGGCTTGTATGGGATAGTAGAGATAAAGCTCACATAAACCATTCAGACCTATTTGAAAGAAAAGGTTTTAAAGGTGAAGCATTAGAGCAATTAGAATACTTTGCTGAAAAATATAATCCAATGCTTTGGAAAGTAGCAAAGATGAAGCCAAAGTGGGGTATTGATATTAGCATCGACTACGTCAGTCGAGATAAGGTATTCGAAGTATTTCACTATGAATGGGATGCTTTTGAATTTGATTTAGTACAGGAGAAGAAAGAGGAGTTGGAACGCTTTGTACTTAACCAAGATTGGGATAATATTGCAGAAGCATTATGGAAGAAAAAAGATGAATGGTTAGAACTTCCTTTCTTTGAACAGACTAAATGGCGTACGGATTACTTTGGGCTAAGTCCGGAAAAGTTCAAAGATGTTATCTGGGATAATAGCTAAAAAGTAGTTGCTTTCTAACATAATAGTTCTTATATTATGTTAAATGTATAAAAATAAAATTAAGATAGCTCATGAAGCTCCGCTATCTATCTTCGACGAAGTTACTAACCTAACTGATTACCAGTATTGTTTAGTGCACTTAATGGATGAAAGCCCGGAGTATCGAGATAAGTTTATTAAGTTATGTAAAAAGAAGTATGAAGTTATCTTAGATAATAGTATCTTTGAATTAGGAACTGCTTTTAAGGGAGAGGATTATTTTAAATGGGTTAAGGAGTTGAAACCTAGTTGGTATATAATTCCGGACGTACTAGAGAATTGTGAAGAGACTATAAAGCAAGCAGAAGAATGGATTGCTACGTATGGCAAAAAGGTACCTAGAAGAAGTAAGTCTATCGGAGTAGTACAGGGAGAGACTCTAGAGGAAATTATAAGGTGCTATAAATCCTTAGAGTGGGCAGGAGTAGATATGATTGCTATTTCTTTCGATTATTCTCTATACGAGAAAATGTTCCCCCACCCTAACCAGAAGCTTAGCTGGATGATGGGAAGAGTACAATTGTTAGGGATACTGCTTGATATGGAAATCATTAATCCTGATATACCTCATCACCTTTTAGGAGCTGGCTTACCTCAAGAAGGGCTTTACTATAGAGATTATAACTGGATTTATTCTATGGATACTTCTAACCCCGTAGTACACGGTATTAAAGGTAAAAAGTATATTGAGAATCAAGGATTGTGGAGTAAGGAAAGTCAGAAACTACATGAAATGATACATTATCCTGAAGAGGAGATTGATATGGAGTTGGTAGAATATAATATAAGTCAATTTAAAAGTTATTGGAATGGAAGAAAGAATTGAAGTAAACGGAGTATGGTACGTTAAAGAGAAAGCCTTACAAAAGGAACTCTTTATAAGTGAGTTTGATGGAATATGTTATGAGAACGATCTTTTTAGCATAGAAGTTAGCCGTCTAAAAGACACAGACGGTACACCTACTGAGAATGTACTTATGGAATACACTAGTAAGACACAGCCTTATGTTAAAGAATGCTGGGATAATGTAGATTGGATGATTGGAGTATATCGGAATAGCCCTACCTCGGTAAAGCAACTATACCCGTTGATGAACGAAGATAAAATCAAACAAGTACAATCCATAATCGGAACCTTAGTAGAAAAAGGATGGATCGAAAATAGAACATATAATCTAGATTTTTAAAATGAGCGTGCAGGATTGGAGTTGGCAAGATATGTTACCTAAAGAAACAAGGCCGTGGGGTACCTACGAAGTGTTACTGGATACGGACTACTGTAAAGTAAAACGTATAGTAGTTAGACCAGGAGCGAGATTAAGCTACCAGTTTCACGAAAAGAGGAGGGAATGCTGGACTGTAGCACAAGGTATGTTAACCATAGTTCTAGATGATGAAAAGCTATTCAGAGGAGAAGGTGAATCAATTCGTATCCCTTTAGGGACTAAACACAGAGCTTGGAATGAGAGCGATAAGCCTGTTATATTCATAGAGGTACAGACAGGAACTTATTTTGGTGAAGACGATATAATCAGAATAGAAGACGATTACGGAAGAGAATAAAAAGTTGCTTTTTAAGCGGCAAGTTCGTATCTTTATAGTATAATAAAGAAATAAGAGTTATGTATTTAGATTTAGAAGTTCAAGCAGATCGTTACGAAGTAGAGCAGCAGCTCCTTCAGGAAATAGCAAAAGAAGAATTAATTTTAGAAATAAACAAGAAAAAGCTTGCCTAGGAACCTTCTAGTTCGTATATTTAGGTATAATAATAAAAAGAATAAGAGTTATGTTAAAAGAAGTTAAAAAAATCGAAAAAGCCGTTAAAATTAAAGAAGGAAAATTGCAAGTTGCAAGAGAGCAGTATGCAGAATTCCTTGATCAAGTTGCTAAAACTAAATATAAAGAAGTAGTTGATTCTTTCTTTAATGGTTTCTCATCAGAAGATGTTTATACTAAAGTCGGTACTACTGGAGAGAGTATTACGTTCTTAAGACCTTGCGCTGAATTAAACTACGATAAAGAGTTAATGATGGTATATCCAAGAACTGATTGGCATACTGGAGAGTTTACTGATATTCAGACCTCAGTATACTCTACCAGCGATAATAGTTTATTTGAATTAGAGAGACTACAGTTAGTAGGTGAAGTATCCTCTATCTTAATCGACTTTCAAGATGATATTCTTGCAGCACTTACTCAATGTCAAGTATCTCTAAGAGATCGAAAGAAGGTATTGAGAGATGCTTGTAGGACGTTAGAAGCAGAGATTCAATCTCTGGAAGCAGAAAGTAATAATATCCTAATAGAAGCAGCAAAGGAGAAACTTAACTCTAAGGAAGGGATGGTATTTGATAAAGAAGCAAGAGGAGCAATGGATGTTGCTTGGGATCATGAAATCAGAAGTATTAAAAGAGCAAGAATCTTAAGTAAAACGGCTTCTGGTAAATCCGCTACTGTTGAATTAACTACCGAGAATTGGTGGAAAGATGAAGGTGATATAGTAACAACTTACAAGAACGTGAGAATGTCAAACGTAGACGTTTTACTATACCAATACAGAGATAAAGTATTAGTAGCCTAAAAAAAACAACAAAGTAGTTGCTTCCGGAGATAAAAGTTCTTATCTTTAGGTATAATAAAAAAGAAATAAAAGTTATGACAAATCAAATTAAACCACTTTCGTACGCTTACTCACAAGAAGTTCTAAACCTTGCTACTAACGAATTAGCTCAAAAAGAGACCAATGACTGCGTAGTAAAAGCAATCGCTACCGCAACAGGAACATCGTATAATGATGCTCATGATTTCGCTAAAAATTACTTAATGCGAAAAGATAGAGATGGTACTCATTTAGATACTTTTTCTCCTAATATTTGCAAAGAAGAAATGAATGTAGGTAAAAAGAAAGTATCTTTCGATAAGTTAAGTAAAAAGAGAATTACGAATAGATATAAAGTTAAAGGAGAGATCTTCGATCGTCAAAAGACAGTTAAATCTTTCATTAAAGATAACCAGAAAGGAACCTTCATCGTAACGGTAGCAAAACACGCTTTAACTGTTAAGGATGGAATGATTATCGATAACGTTGGAGAAGAATATAGACCGACGAGAAAAGTTCAAGGAGCTCTTCAAGTAAACATAACTGGTAGTATTGAAGCAACTCAACTAAGTTTATTCTAGAAAACAATATAGCTCATGATAGGCTCCTCTTATATTAAGGGAGCCTTTCTAAGCTTAAGGTAATAAAAAAATAAAAATAAGTTATGTGTATATCAGCAGCAATATTCGAATACGAAAACGAAGAAGCTTATCAAGAAGCTCTTCAGAAAAAAGAAAAAGAACAAGATCCTCAACCTAACTGGAATAGATTTTATTTATAAGTTATGAAAAATAAGAACGACTACTACAATAGTGATAGAAAAAAGCAGACAGATGAATTCGCAATGAAAGCGATAGTGTATTGCGGCATTGCATTACTAGTACTAAGTTTAATAGCAGCAGTAATAAGATGAGAAGAGTAGGGAAGAGAGAGGAGTATTACGTGGTTATGAATCAAGACGGAGAAGTCTTTTCCGGAATGATAGCCGGCCAGTTTCAATATACAGCAGACTGGAGTAAAGCAAAACCGCTACCGTTATCAAATACTACAATGCTAATGACAGAACCTAAAAACGAATTAGTAAAAGAAGAAGACCTTCTATGATTGAAGTAAAATTAATATATGGATCTGATACTGGAAACACAGATGAAATAGTAAATAACTTCGTAACAGATTTATTTAAAGAGTCTTTTAATTTAGAGATGTTAGAAGTAAGTAATTTAACTCCTAAAGACTGGACGTCTCATTCACTCTACTTACTAGGCATACCCACCTGGTATGATGGTGAACTACAGAGTGATTGGGAAGATTACTTTGAAGAATTTAAAACAATAGATTTTACAGGTAAGACAGTTGCTGTATTTGGTTTAGGAGATCAGCTAGGATATGGAGAATGGTTCTGTGACGGAATAGGAATACTTGCAGAAGTAGTTATTAAGAATGGAGGTACCGTCATAGGGCTAACTAAAAAAGATACGTCCTTTGATTTTGAAAACTCTAAAGCTCTTAAAGACGAAGATACGTTTTGGGGATTATGCTTAGATGAAGACAATCAATCAGAACTAACTGAAGAGAGATTAAAAGACTGGTACATACAATTAAAAGAAGAGTTGGTATGAACTTCAATCCAAACCTAACACCGAGAGAGATAATAGAAGCAGGGAGCTTTGGAGGATGTTACTTCGGAGTAGCTATAGATGAATATACCAACTACAACTATACTGAGCTGTTTAATTATCATTTCGACGGAGTAGATACAAAGCTATACTTGGAGGAGGATTATAAACCGAGACTTAATAAGTTTAAGATTAGGTCCGGAATGGATTACCAGTACTGGAAAGATATGGGATGGATGCATAAGGATGATCCCTATGGATGGTTTGAGTGGTACTGTAAATATAGTATGGGTAGGAGACATGAAGATGATGAGAGGCAGATAAAGAGATGGTTAGACTTCTGTGGACCGAACGGTAGATGGAGGAAGAGGATTTATAAGAGAATACAAGAGACTGGAGATTGGAATGTAAGTCCGAGAATACAGCAGTCGCTTCAACACTGGGGTTATAGAATTAACGAGGAAGCATATACGGTATTATTAGATTAGAGAAGAGGTGCAGGCATCTATTTATTATAAATGCCGATAAGTAGAAGTAACATCGTATACCTAGTACTCTTAATTACAGCACCATTATTTGCACAAAATCAATTTAGGCTAAATAAAATTAAATCATTTAACGTAGGAGTAGTCGTCGACCCAAACGCTTCGATTAAAGAGAAAGGTCTTAATAGAGGTATAGAAGTTGAATATGTTAAGCAGATATACACACGTATATCTTATACTTCGTTCCCTACACTTACATATGGATATACTGACCTGACAGGAGCCTCCGGGGTTAACTTTACATCCGGACGACATAATAGAATTAGATACTATACAGGCGGCAGGTTTGGATATATTCAAAGAAGTACTACCAAGTATCCAACAGTTGGATTAGAAGCAGGTATAGATTATAAAATCAACAGCTTCCTATTAGTAGGAGTAAGAGCAACTAACGATAAACGTAATGATTTTAAAATATACCGAACAACCCCAGAGATGAGACAAAGCGGATTCATTAAGGTAGGACTAACCTTATAGTTGCCTAAGAACTATTTAGTTCGTACATTAGTGGTAATAAAAAATAAAAGTTATGAAGGATAGAACATACAGCGTTTACTGGTATAAGTTTAAAGGATATAGAGGAGGAGGTCTTACAGACTATAGTAAAAGGTATCAAGGAGTACTATACAAGATTGGACATCAGTATAATAATGGAGATGAACTTAATAGGGTGAAGGAGAACACCAAGGGGGATAAAGGAATAAAGCCTCTATGGAAAGACCTATTTGCACAAATAGACTGCATTAGGTGTGTAGGAGAATGGACTAAAGCACAGGCAGAGCAACTCGAAAAGGATATATTAAAAGAGTTAGGTAGGAAAGATTTTAGCTTAGATGAAAACATAAGCGGTATAACGGAGTTTAGAGTAGCTACTCTGGAGAGGATGGAAAAGCTAGTCACTATATTCGATAAAGGGATAAAAATTAAATAATGAAACTAACAGTAGAACATTATAATGAAAAGGTTTCTGTTGAAACTCAACACGACGACCTTACCTTTGAAGATTTTATGGAACTGGTAAAAAAGGTTGCACATGGTGTTGGGTATGCTAGTGAAACTATAGATGAATGGTTCGAAAAATGAGCGCGCAAGGGGTAGAAAGTTTTGATCGCGAATTTTGGACAAGTGCCTAAAGGCAGCTTGCCCTGCAATTCCGGCAAAGCCATTATGAAAGAGAGAAGGTCCTAACGGGCCTTTCCTTGTGTATGAATGATTGGTATTGGATGATGATTTAAATAGGAGAGAGAAGGTATGATGATGTTAGAGAGGGGGCCGGAGTACCATCAATAGCATAGATAACAATATAAAGAAAGACATATAGAATAATATAGATATCCAGCCGACATTACCCATATAGAAGAGACTGAAGATAATAAGAGAGAGATACTGGGATGTATATAAGAGGACAATAGGAAGACTTCAATTAGGCCCATATAGAGAAACATATCCATATAAGGCTATATCCATATAGAAACATACATAAATACATATAAAAACATATAAGAATATAATGATATAGAGATAGATGTAAATATATCTATGTGTATAAGGAAAGAAATAAGAGGGTGGATGTAAGAATGTAAATAAAAGAATAGTGTTTATAAAGATTAAGTAGAGAGAGTAGGATAGGTTTAAAGAAGTTTAGGGCTGCATGCCCATCGATTCGATTATTTTCTCGAGAGACTAGGAGAGACACGTTCTTTCCTATGGGAGACAAAGGGATATAGGTGTGGTACCGTACTAGTTTTATATACCGACGGTAGTCTTTCCGGAATGTAGGTTTGATGGGGGTTAAAGCCCTTCGGTCTCCTTGACAGTCGACCTCGGGAATAAGGCCTTCTAGGCCTCTTATTATATCATTATATTCTTATATGTATATTTTTTTATATGTGTGGGGGTTGTATATGGGGCTGGGGATGGCTATCCGGCTCAGAGTTCCTCTATATGTATATAGTTATTTATACTCGGTATAGATATACTTATATGTTGCCAGCTATCTATCTAGATATGTCTATATGTTTATTTATTTATATCTATTATTAATAAAAGATAAGCTTGCCTTTGGTTGGGAACCTGCAATAGAGTTCGTATCTTTACATATGAAATTATTTAATCACACCCCTACTAACACTCCGATCATTAAACTAAACAACCAATACTATATCACACACCATGATATTTTATCAAATGAAATCTTCCATTCCCTACACGTCTTTGGAACACCTTCAATCAAACATCCTAAATTTAATATTCCATTCAATCTAATTAAAAACCCCTCACAAGACTTTATTTCAAATCTTTCTTAAAAATAAACAAGAAAAAGCTTGCCTAGGAACCTTCTAGTTCGTATCTTTATAGTAAGATAAAGGAATAAGAGTTATGAGTAAGATTAGTATTAAAAACCAGGAAGACAGAGATGATGTAATGATGTGGGTTTCGGATCTATATAAGGATGTATATGGTACCCGTCCTCGTGGTTATAATTTCCAGGCATTCAGTAATGCGGAGTTGGCAGAGTTTGTTAATGACTTGAGTGATGAGCTTGAGAAGGATACAGCTAGAGAGAAGGCTGCTGAAGAGAAGGCAATTAGAGATGTAATGTCGTTAGGCGCTGATAAGAAGACGGCTTTGAGATGGTTAGATCAAGCTGATGCTCATTTCCTATATGGTGATGATGAGTTTTATACAGACAGTGTTGAGAAGTTCGGTTGGGCTACCAGGCACTTTGATAAGGTTTATGCTTAATTAAGATAGAAGTTATGAGATATACAGTTAGAGTAGTTTTTGGGAAGGATATTATGAATGTAGGCAATACTAATTGTCATACCGAGGCCAATATAATGTTACGTGCAGCTACAGAGAAGGGTAGGGAGGGTTGGATATGTGATAACCTTCAGGAGATAATGGTAGGGTAAATAAATAAGGAAACAGTTGCTTTATAAGAGGCAAGTTCGTATCTTTAGATATAATAAAAAAAATAAAAGTTATGCAGTTAAAAAGTTTATTCAATTCATTAAAAGACGGAGATTCAATTTCATTCACTTACCAATTTGAGGAGTATGGTCGAATTAAGGAGAGAGATCTTAAGGTAGAGGCTCATAAGAGATATAAGGGAGATGATATTCTCTTATCTATTAAGACAAAGATAGGCTTTTTAGGATCAATGAATATAGAGAAAGTTACTCCATCAAGACTGAAGGCTTATGATTTCAATATGATGTCAGTAAGGAGCACTTATGATTTTATATTTAAGAATATCATAGAGGAGAGTATAACAATAGAAAGAGCCGGGGTACTAGAAAAAACATAGACATTATTATAAGAAAAAAATATATGAACGATTATACAGAGTATTTAAATAAGAGAGTAATGGATCAGGCTTATGAGATAGGAGTCCTACGGGGAATCCTTAAAGGAATCTTAGATGGGCAAGGAAGGATGTTTAGTTCTAGTGCTAGAGAGCGAATAGAGGAGATCTTAGAGAGAACAGATAATGATCCTGTAGGTCCGGAAATACCGGTAGAACATAATGGAGCACCACAGGTAGAGGTATCTGGAGAGTAAGAGGTAGGTAGGCGGTAGTAAGGAACTAGCAAGGTATACCGTACGTACTATGTATGCTCTACATACTCAATACAAGTGTAGTTAATATCACTATAGGTAGATCTACGAGCTAGGGGAGCCTAAGCGGCGCATATAATTCTGACAAATTTTGGACTAACAGTGAATATATATGTATATCCGACTATTTATAAGTCTAATGGATAGTATTGAGGATATAATCTACAAAGCCTTAGATAGAGGTATTAAGGAAGAGTTAATGATAGAGGTAGGTGATAGGATAATTAAACATCCTAATAGAGATCTTTATACGGTATACTCCCAGTCCTATGATGATCTAATTAAGATAACCAATCAAAGGTAACCATTTTCCAATTTACACTTTTTCTTCATAATCCAGTATACTAAGGATTTTTTTTTCCAAAATTTTTTAGTATATAGTGTTTCTTAATGAGGGTTTCTCTATAATTGAGATTTGCATGGAGGTAGCGGCAGGTTAATTATAATAAGGATGATATCATATCTTAGTTACTTTATAACTTACTTATTCTATCTTTTTATTATCTATTATCTTAGTTCCTTATATATTCCTTTCTTTCTTATATAATAGATTTTCATTCTTTATTAGAAGATAAGGGTTTTTTGGTGAGATAGCAAGTTATAGGTAGAAGTATTTTGAGCCTAACTGAAGACTTATAGTATATCCCCAGTATCAAATGTATTTGTGTGTATTGTATTATCCTTCAGAGCTATTGCGTTTCTGCCAATCCTGTGATACTTTATCAGTATCTATAGGACCTCCTGCAGCCCAGGTATAACACGTTCTCTCACTATGGCATTTAAAGCTATGCATCCAACAGTAACCTAGATAACCATCCTCCTGCACCTCACCCGGCATACATTCAAGCATTCTTTTGGAGATATCAAAAGCAACACAATTCTTACACTTAGATTCTTTTGCAACCTCCGGTGTTGTATTCCAATGTCTAGCAGCTTCCTCCCAATACTCCTCATCATTTAGATTCAAAGGACCGTATTTTATATAATCTGCTTTTATAGCAGAATTTCTATTTCGGGTATTAACCTCAAGGTCCTGGGTTGGTATTGGACAAGACATCTCCTCCCATAATAGGCGGTTGTCGTTAAGATATTCTTTTAAATCAAAATCCTGCATGTTATCTTAGGTGTGAATTTATATATTATAAATAGTAAGTAGTCATAGTTAAAACCCCTTGGTTTGATCGAGTAAGATAGTAGTAGAATACTACAAATATACATATATATACCGTGTCTATCGCGAAGGACCACCTTTTTTAACCTTCTTATGTTGCCTAAACGAGTTTTTTTCCGTATATTTACCATATGAAAGAACGATTTAGAAAATTATTAAGAGTTTTGACGTTTCCGTTAAGTACTTCTAAAGAAAAAATGAATGAAGAGTATAATACCCTTGATTTAATAGTGGTTTGGATGATGGGTTACTCTGTTTTATGTGTAATTGCCTACGCTCTTAACCGAAATCTACTAGAATCGGCAGGGAATATACTTCTCGCTGTAGAATTTCTAGCCTGTATGGCAGTTTTCGGGATAATCCACATATCTCTTGAGTTATTAGGGAATTATAGAAGAGCAAGAGTAAGAAAAAATCTAAATAAGTAAGATGGTTGAGTTAATTTTAGCGTCTACTGTCGGAATTTTACTAATCTCCCTACCTATCGGGGTTTATTTTATAAGACAGCAGCAAAAACAGGTAAAAGCCTTAGAAGATAGGTTAATTAGGGAGCAAATCGAGAGCCATACCCGCGTAAAACTCCTTGAACAACGCTACGACAAGCTTTTTGCTATCCAGAACGCTAATTTAGAGAAAAGCTCTAGATTTCTTGAAGAAGGGAACGCTAAAGCCTTAAGTGAGTTAGAGATTCGCTTTAAAGCTTTTAAGAATAATTTTACTAACAACTACTAAACAGTACTTTACACCTATTTATTACCATACACTGTATAAAAATGAATAATTTCGATTTAAAAAGATATTTAGCTGAAGGTAAGCTATTAAAAGAGGAAGAAACCATGGAAGTGGATGGATTACAAATGTATACTTACAATCCTTTTAAAGAAAATAGTTTTGGAATAGATAGGGATAAAAATCTACCTATGAAATATGCTGGAGAAGCTAATAATCTAGATGATATTATGAAATTAGTTTCAAGACTACCTGATACAGTTAAAGAACTAGAAGTTCCTTATGATTTATATTTTGGTCCAAGTTTAAAAACATTTAAATATAAAACTTTAACACCTCCATTTAATCTAAATGAAATTAGAGACATGGTAGTCAAAGTAGTAAATGAAGAGATCCCAACAAGAATGTCTAAAGCATACGGCACAGAAAAATCTGCCAAATCCTATACGTTAAAACCTGTAGGGAAATTTTATTACAATCCAGAAAATGCAGCACGTTATAATGAAGAAGACACTGCAGCTTATAGATTACATATACTTACTAATTAATTAAAAACTAAAAATAAAAAATACAATGGATAATTTCAATTTACAAAAATTCGTTAAGAAGAGTAAGAACGAATTCTATACCAATCTCTACGAAGGTAAGAAGAAACACTCAATGGAAGAGAAGATGCACGATAAGGAGCATCACGATAAGATGGAAGAAGAGGAGCATCATGATAAGCATGATAAGATGGAAGGTAAAATGCATGACAAAGACCATTCAATGGAGGAAAAAATGCATGATGATGATCATAAAATGGAAGAGAAAATGCATGACAAAGACCATAACATGGAGGAAGAGGTGCATGACGATGATCATAAGATGGAAGAAAATCATCAATCCTTAGACCCAGAAGTAGCAGATCGAATTGAAGGCTTATTAAATATTCCAATGAAAGCTAAGTTTATAAGCACTGGTGTTAATCTAATTAATGACTTCTTACAGGATGAAGCAATGGATGTTGAAGATGTAGTTTCTCACCTTGCTAATGAATTAACAAAAGAATACCATACAGCAGGAGATCACAGTAGCGCTGTAGCGTTAGAGGAAGAGGAGGAAGTCGAAGATGTAGAGGTAGAAACGCCGGAAGCATCTATGGATATGGATGTAGATATGGATATGTCAACTCCTTCTGAAGAACCTGACAATAAAGAGGTATTTAGTCAATTAGTTGATGCTTATGAAGCTGCTAAAGAATTAGGAGATGAAAAATTAACTAGACAATTAGCAAATACAATAACATACTTTAATAAGACTATCATATTCGGAGACGAAGAATAAGTTTTAAAGAAAAGTACCTTAAGTAAAAGTCGAGACCGGACATGGATCTAGATAAAGTATTCTCAACATTCTACACATCTTCAGAAGCTAGAGATTACTCTACCAACACCCTTCAAGACTTCAAAGATCACCCTGCTTTTTATTTAGGGATGTTCTATAAACTAGTTAATAGAGAGGATGAGATAACTCTACAAGTAATCGTTGAGAACTTAGGAGTAGATGAAGAAACTAAAGATAATATAATCAGAATGAGTAGGTATCTTACATTCACCCAAGCCTATTCTTACTTATCTGGCTTAGATTTAGATAAACATTCAAATTACCTATTGACTTACAACAATCCGCAACTTAAAAAAGCTCTTCACAAGGCAATGCAATACTTTGAAAGTACCGAAGAGTATGAAAAATGCGGTTTTATTAAGAAGGTTGTAGACTCTACACTTTTTTCCTAAAGGAAGTTGCCTTCTATCCGGAAGTACCTTACTTTATAGATAAGGCCTTAACGCCTGTATAATAAAATGAAGTATAGAGCACCGGTGAATAGCAAACTACAAGTTATAGAGAATGACTTAAAAGTACTTAGGATGATAGTACAGAGACAAGAACCTATCTCAAAATATATAGAAGTACTCTCTCGAACGGAAGAACATCTATCAGAAGTACGTAACCTAATCTCTATAGAACCTGTTACAAATAACGAAGTTGCAGATTAAGAGTTTCTTTCGTATATTATAGTTATGAATTTAAACGCAGAACAAATAAGTAGTAATTGGGAAGAATTTCTTAAAAATATAGAAACCCACATCTCTTCACCAAGAAAAGAGAAATTACTAGAATTCTATACAAGTCAATCAGATAGATTCGTATTAATGCCTGCTGCTGCAAATGTTAATTATCATAACTGTTTTCCTGGAGGATATGTAGAGCATGTTAATAGAGTAGTAGCTGCAGCATTAGAAGTTAAAGGAATGTGGGAGAAATTCGGTGCAGATATGAGCACCTTTACTGTAGAGGAGTTAGTATTCTCTGCAATTAACCACGACCTTGGTAAAGTTGGAGATTCTGCTAACGACTTATATATACCTTCAACTAATGATTGGAGGAAAAAGAACTTAGGAGAGCACTACTCATATAATAAAGAAGTAGGATTTATGACAATCCCAGACAGATCTCTATTCCTATTACAAGAAGCCGGTATACCTTATACTATAAACGAGATGCTAGCTATTAGATCTCACGACGGATTGTATGATGACGCTAATAAAGGGTACTTTATTTCAAGAATACCTGAAAGTCGTCCTAAATCTGTAATTATGTTTATACTACATCAAGCAGATTTCCTAGCAGCAGAAGTAGAGAAGCATATAAATGCACCTACAAGGGACATATCTAAAAATTTCACAGCAGCACCTAAGATACAGGCTCAAGCGAAAGCTAAGACTAAAGCTCTAGGCAATGTTAAGAGTGACGGTTTAAAAAATATAATGACTAGCTTTTTTGACGACTAATATGGAGAATGCAACCTTAATATATACAGTAATAGGAAGCGGTATACTAAACCTAGTAGCTATCTATGTAATACGTAATGTACTTCGTAAGAACGAGAAACAAGAAGATATACTAGTAAAATACCTAACATACCTTGACAGTCTCTCTAAAACAATAGCCTACATGGATGAAAAGTTGAGTAAGTTAGATGTAAAAGGGACATTTGAAAGTGATGACGAAATAGGGTGGTTTTTTAAGGAAATAAAAGGAATGCAAAAAGGCCTAACTAACTTTAAATTAATCGATGGAGAAGAAGAAGAGAAAAAAGAAGTCTAAAAACTACTTTACACACGATACTGAACTCGCTATAAACCGTTATAACGAAACGGAGGACTATGAGGTAAAGAATAAGATATATCAAGAGGAAATACACTACCCTTTATTTAAATTAACACAGAACCTTATTCATACTTTTAAATTCTATTATACTGAAGAAGCTAACCTAGAAGATCTTCAACATGAAGTTATAACCTTCCTACTAACAAAATTACATAAATTTGATCCTACAAACGGAGCAAAGGCTTATTCATACTTCGGTACAGTCGCTAAAAGGTACCTTATTGCATCTAATCAAAAGAATTATAAGAAGAGATTAGAAGTTATTTCTCTAGATAATATACACCTAGAACAAGAAGATAGTCATTATACATCCGGTGAACCTTTAGATGTCGAAGAAAATACACCGGAAAATATACTACTACGTCAAGAAAGTGACCTTACATACTTTATGAACGAGTATATCTCCTATTGCTCTACCAATATTTACGAACTCTTTCCTAAAAAAGAGCATGCTAAGATAGCAGATGCAATCCTAGAACTTTTTAGAAAACGAGATAATATTGCACTCTTTAATAAAAAAGCACTCTATATCTACATACGGGAGATGACTGACGTAAAAACTGCTAAAATTACTAAAGTAGCTAAGATATTAGCAGCTCTTTATAAGAAGCATTATATATTCTATCTAGAGAACGGGTATACAGGCTTCTAAATTCGTTCACTTCATATTTATATTATATGAGTTTAGATAAATTAATCTTCAAAGATAAGAAATTCTCAGACATACTCGAAGAGATATACACTAATCAGAAGAAGAAGAGTAAGCAAATAACCGCTATGATTAGAGAGCTTCAACCCCTTATTCAAGATACAGGGGATGCTACAATAATTGTGCCCCTAATACGGGAATATCTAGATGCAGGAATAAAAAACGACGACCATTTAATAAAAATGGCTACAATCATACAGAGAATAGTGAACTCTCAAGGTTCTGCAGAAGATACACTATTAATCTCAGAAGAAGAGATAGAGCAGTTAATGGAAGAAGTTAATAAGTTAGAAGATAATAATAGTAAATGAAGTTTGAAACTGCAGTAGTTACCGATATAGTACTCGATACGAGCAGTAACCGCTTTACTGACGCTGGAGGCTGGAGCGGGATAGGAACTGTATCTTTTAAGAAAGTAAGAGGTGGAGTTTACAGATCAGGAGGCTTAGCAAAACCCTATTTCCCTAACTTCTGTAACTACCCTTTACGTAACGAATTAGTTTACATCTTCTCACTACCCACCTCTGATATTCAAGAAAATAACGAAAGAGAAACATACTACTATATAAGCCCTCTAAATATATGGAGCAGCCAACATCACAACGCTATTCCGAATATAATAGAAAATAAACCACCAGAATCAGAACAACGAGACTATCTTCAAACACAAGCCGGTGCAAATAAGACTATCTCCAATACACCTGCCCCGTTAGATCTAGGAGAGTACTTTATAGAGCGGTCTAATATAAAACCTTTAAAAAAGTTTGAAGGAGATGTTATAGTAGAGAGTAGAGTAGGAAGTTCTTTAAGATTTGGGACAACAGTACAAAGGGGCGGTAGACCTTTAAGTAACTGGTCTACTGGTAGCTTTAATGGACAACCTATTACAATATTACGAAACGGCCAAGGTTTACAAGGACAGGTTGGATTCCTTCCAACCGAAGAGAACATAAATAACGATAACTCCAGTATATACTTAACTAACGGACAACAAATACCATTAGAACCTAGCAGTGTAAGGGATTACTATAGCTATAAAAAACTACCTACTCCCGCTAAAGACTATAGGGGAGATCAAATACTATTAAACTCTGGTAGATTATTTCTTAATAGTAAAACAGATAGTATCTTCCTAAGCTCTCCGCAATCCATAAACCTAAACAGCCAGAAGACCTTAAATGTTGATACAGAAGAAGTAAGCATACAAGCAGAAAAAATACTTCTAGGAAGTAAAGACGCTAAAGAGCCCGTACTGTATGGAGA
>ERZ1046568.828-NODE-828-length-23984-cov-9.433992_pt1 | contig 23984 bp, 20 predicted proteins | sample MGYA00383092_ERZ1046568 | MGnify/ENA primary metagenome ERZ1046568 (study PRJEB29581, sample SAMEA5548362) | metagenome | biome: marine; feature: coastal; material: water | depth 1 m | study: Short-term variability in the microbial, nano- and picoplankton dynamics... | reverse complement strand
ATGTTCCTTTTACTGTAGTCATTGCACCAGCACTTGCAATATTAACAGCACCACCTCCCGTTGCCAATGAAGTAGCACCTGAAGAATCAAAAGTAGACACTGATGTATCACCTGTAACATCCAATGTACTATCCAATGTAACTGCTTCATCTACATTCAATGTTCCTTTTACTGTAGTCATTGCACCAGCACTTGCAATATTAACATCACCACCACCAGTTGCCAATGAAGTAGCACCTGTAACGTCTAAAGTAGTATCCATTGTAACTGCTTCATCTACATTCAATGTTCCTTTTACTGTAGTCATTGCACCAGTACTGGCTATATTAACAGCACCACTTCCAGTTGCCAATGAAGTAGCACCTGTAACGTCTAAAGTAGTATCCATTGTAACTGCTTCATCTACATTCAATGTTCCTTTTACTGTAGTCATTGCACCAGTACTGGCTATATTAACAGCACCACTTCCAGTTGCCAATGAAGTAGCACCTGAAGAATCAAAAGTAGATACTGATGTATCACCTGTAACGTCCATGTTACCAGTAACTGTGAGATTATCATTAACAGTTGTTTCTGATGTAGTATGTCCAATACTAATTGCTGTACTTTCGGTGGTTCCTATATTAATAGAGGCCGTTCCAGCACCACTATTAGAAGCATCTATAGTTAATGCTTTTGCATCTTCAGAATTAGCTTCCATGCTTAATGATGTTGTTTCTGAACATGTAATAGTTGATGTTGAACAATTTAATGTAAAAGCACCACTATTTAAATCCAATGCTCCATTTGTTGTAACATCTATTTCACTATCATTTCCTTGAATATTAACACCACTTGCGCCATCTAATGTTAAAGCACCTGCCGATGTAGTAAAATTAGAAGCCGCACCAGCATCTAGACTAATATCATTTGTAGCATCAATATCTATGTCTGTACAATTTACATCAATTAATCGCCCAGTACCGTTAAGTGTCATAGTTCCACTTGTTGATGTTAAAGTTAGAGCAGTAGGTCCTTCAATTCCTGCTACTTGAAGTGTGCCTGGTGTAACCTCGAGATTCCCAGAATCTGTCCCTGTAAATGTTCCTGTACCCATTATGAATTTGTCTTCAGAATCATCAAACCCCATAAAAGCGTTATTAACGCCTGTATCTCCTCGTATCATTACTATTCCACAATCACCACTTGGTTCTTGAGCTGGGGCATTATCACTAGGATCACCCTCCCGACCATGACCTAATTCTATAATTAAATCTTTAATTTGCGTATTAGTAGTATGTGAACTAGTTGTTAGATTACCGGGTATACTCACACCCCCTGAACCATCTACATTAAAAATTTCATCTCCTGAGCTGTTGACGATTTGAAAATCTGTAGCATCTGTAGTTGTACCAAGTTTAATTTGAACTTTACCATTATTATCATCTGTGTTCTCTATTATTAAATTACCTTTGATATTTTCTATATGACTATTACTATCATAATGATACAAAGACAAATCATTCCCTTTTCCTATTCTTAAGCGTTGTTGATCTGTAGTTTTATCATCGCCTATATCAATAACTTTTGCTGATATAATTTTAGAATTGGGCATTTATATTATTAAATCATAATATTATATTTCTTTATTAAATATTTAAAAAAAATAAATTATAGTTTTAATATAAATGTCTTATATACAAATAAGTCAAAAGATTAATAAATTATTTGATGATATTCCAGAATTCAACTCTGGAAATATAACATATGATAGTGTTACTTTAAGTAATGCCATTTTTGGTGGACGTACGACACAATTAGAATTAAGTAGTACATCATATGATTTCATAACATCTATGTCATTAAGTATAACATTACCTGCTTTAACAAATACAAACCATATTGATAATCCTGGTGGATATATATCATGGGTTAATAATATAGGTCATTCAATTATCGAGGGTATTGAATTTAAAATTAATAATGAAGTTATTATTGCTTTAGGATTTCCATATGACAAGTGGTTAGATATTTATACTGAAAATAATGATGTTGATAATAATGAAGACGATGGACTAGGAAAATATATGGATAATTCATCCCGTGATAAATACGATAATCAACAAGTAAATCTGGAAGTGCCACTACATTTTTGGATGACAGATTATACTAAAAATGCATTCCCTTTTTTCTTGATTAATGATGGGAAAATACGATTCACGTTAAAAATAAAACCACTGGCTTCATTGATTTATTATAGTCCAATTGGAAACAAAGGAAATATTAATGATACTATACAACCCACAATTAAATTAAATATAGGTTCTTATCAAATAAATGATCTCCAATTAAAAAGTAAATTGAAAACACAGGGATTTAAGTCCTATTTTAATTATTATACATTCAATAGTAATACATTAACTACTTCAAATAATATACAGCCTTCTCAATTCACACCATTAAAACAAATAGAAGTTGTTGTTGTTGCGAATGATAGAAACACAAAAAGAACTAATTTAGATTCAATAATAGAAATAAATAAAGAAGATAGTGATATAAATAATAATGACTATTTAAATTATAATGCTACTAGTGATAGTGTAGTTCCTGGATTATTACATTCAATAGATGATATTAATATTTTTATTAATGGTAATAATTATTTTAAAAACAATCTAAGTGCTAATTTCCTAAGAAAAATTTCTTCTCTTGAAAATGTTGTACGTATTCCTGATAAATATATATATAATATCGCATTTACTCCACAAGCTCATACCGGAGACACATATGGTGTTTTAGATATGGAATATGTAGAGAGTATGACTTTAAAATGCTCCTCTATTACTGCTACGGAATCAACCATTTTTACATTTTTTACACATATAAGAAAAATGATCATCAGATCGGGATACATTGATTTTGATACATGGAGTTCTACAGATATAGAATACAATTTAACTGGGTTTAAATTAGGTGATAGCCACTTATCCGAAGGAAGTACATCAATAGATAAACCATTAGAAGACCTTACTGTGGAAGAAATAACTGAAATAAAACAAGAAGAAGAAATGTTCAAAATAGCAACATCAACAAATATTTATAATAGTTTTTTGGCGTTTGATGTTAAAACTATAAATAATAGTATATATTTGGATGTCATTCTTGGTGATAATATTAATCCGATTATGATTGACGGAATACTAAAAAATAAAAAAAATGGAAGTCTTAATAAGTATGGAATATTAAATTATATATTTGAAATAGTAGATATTAATAAAAAACAATATAGTGAACCCAAAGCTATAAATGAATATTTGAAAGGAAATATAATACGAGAAATGATTGAAGCTATTGAAATAAATCCAAACATAAAATTAGAAGAATTATTTAATGTTGTAATACCATTCTCCAAGGGGTTTTATATTAATAACAATAATACTATTAGAAGGTTGGATCATTGGCTAAACGATTCACAAACAAAAAAAAATAAAGAAGAACTAAATTTTTACGTTAATTCATTACTGCTAAATAATGAAGCTTTTAATAATAGAATATATACAATTCAAATAAATAAAACAATTGATGTAAGAACAAAACCCTACAAAGAAGATTATACTTATTGGGAGTATTTTAAATTCGATAAAACAAATTTATTTTATTTAGAATATAATAATTTCAAACCAAGAACTCCAAGTATTGTAATAATTGCTAGTGAATTACACCCAACAATTAATGAAACATTATCATCCGATTTGACAATCAGTGAATTTGAAGAACAATTAGGTATTCGCATTGATTGTTCTGGGGTGAGTAGAGATATTGATTTCGCTAGCTTTAAAGAAACGATTTTAAAATCTTATAACGACCGTCTTGATTATCTACAGACACTTGCAGAAAATGCTAAAGGAACTTCCGTGTATGATAAATATTATACACGACTTAATACTGTTAATAACATAAGTAATGGTAATACCAACAGAGGATTTATTAATATATTTAGTATTTTTACAGTATATAATATTAATATTCTCATAAAAGGTGTAGGCGAAGTAACAATTACAACATTTAATGAATATATGAAAACTAAAGATTTAAGCCGTATATCAATACGACCTGAAACACATAGTGTTGAATTTACTTTCCTTTATAAGGTATAAATTAACAAGTTCAAGTTTTTATTTGATTTCCCTTTTTTATAAAATTTGATATTTCTATTTATTGATTTTTAGTTCTCAAACAGGATTTAATCAAGAATACGATGGAACAATACCAAGAAAACATAAATATGCCTTGGAAAATTGCTGGAGACAGTATCAAACAAACTATTAATTGTATTCCTCTATATTTTCATTGTCTCTATGATGAATATACCGAATTGCGACATTCCAATAAAGTATTAATGCCAAAATCTTTATTAAATGAACTTAGTGTATATGATAATTTAAATTATCCACTTACATTGAAAATTAAGAACACTATTATGGGAATATACGAAATATGCGAAGATATTGATAGTATTTATATACCAGACTATATTTGTGAGAAAATCGGTCTAATTGAACCGTGTATGCTTGATATAGAAATACTCAACACAGAATTCCCTAAAGCAACCTTTCTAAAATTAAAACCTTATAGTTCCAACTTTTATGATATTCAAGATACGAAGGGATTTCTCGAAAATGGACTTAAAAAAAATTATACTCATATTGAGGAAAATACTATTATTGAATTGATTTATGATAATAAAATTCTAAAATTCGACATAATAGAGACTCAACCAAAAGGACTTATTAGTCTAAATGAAACAAATGTAGAAGTTGATTTTGAAGAGGCACACGACTATAAACCACCACCACCACCGCCCGTGCCTGTACCAGAGCCAGCATCAGAAGCATTCAACCCTGGAAAATTTAAATTCACGCGGAATACAAATGAAGAACCCGCACAAGAAGGTCCTTGTCCGGAAACCAAAGAATTTATTCCGTTTTCAGGAGCAGGAAGAAAACTTGGTAATTAATATTATTACCATTAGAGCTAAAGTTATCTCTATTTTATTATTTTGTATGAATGAATAACTATTATCTTTTTTTATTGAAACTGTTTGGAAGCCTTCAATATATGGAACAATACGTTCTTTACACATAATACACTTTCCACACGGTTTATTTTTCTTTGGGTACCAACAACTCCAGGTATTTTTTAATATATCATCAAAATTATAAGCCTTGGCTTCATTTAACATAGTTTCCTTAGTTTTAGTAAATATTGGCAATTGAAACTGTCTAAATATTTCCAATTCAGGATTATTTTTAATGTCAAAAACAATATTATTATTTGTATTCATTGTGGTTTTTTTTCCAAGTTTTCTTTCGAAATGTCCGCCCTTTTCGGCACATACTTCTACATTTACATTATTATTTTTACAATATTGTGCCATTGCTCCATATTGGCATTTAGATCTTCTTATATATTTTCGTTTTTTTAGTTCTTTCATAGCAAGTGAAACACGATCATCGTATGGTATTTTATCTATTATTATTGTATCTTTCAATAATTCTTTAGTTTCTGGAAACATTTTCTTAATTTTCACAATAATTTTTTCCTGCGAATTCGTTTCGTTACTATTATTACGACGACGTGTTTTATTATTTGTATAGTTATCTATATATGGGTCTGAAATGTATATAGGTTGAACGGAGTTCTTTTCTTTAATTAACAATTCGCATAATCTATATGTTGAATCGTAACCACCTGTAAAAAATAAATAAGTAGTCATTACCTAAAATAAAAGAAGAAATAAATTATTCCGATTCGCTAGGTTTTATCATATATTTTCCTAAAATCATATGAAGCAATACCGTAACCATAGTAATTATTAAGGCATAACCAATACCGTAATAAATTGACCGCGATGATTTAACGCTTATTAATTTGGATTCTATCAGACTATGCCAAGTAAGTGCTGTTATAAGTGTAAGTGAATGTAATAAGAAATAAATACTATAACCTTCAAACTTGATTTTTAATATTTTTTGGCTTTTTTCTATACTTTTAACTATTTTACTTTGTTCCATATAAATACATATAATATTTTCTTGATACATAATCATTCTTCTTAGCTACCCACTAATCATTCTTCTTAGCTACCCACTAATCATTCTTCTTAGCGCACCATGCCTTCCCTTCACTAACTACCCCTTGTGCCGGGTTTAAATATTTGCCAATACATACCAAGTCTTCTGTCCCATTATTTTCTAAATCAGCAAAATAATCATTGGGGTCGTTGATTACACATTGGGATTTCGCTGGAGTTTCGAACGAATTCAAAGCCAACATCTCGGTGCTATTTGGTGGACATAATACAAATGTTTCTTGGAATATTTTAGTAGAAATTATTAAAAATAGTAATAAAATTAATACCAAGTTAATCATCATATACTATTATTTGCTATTTTTATTTAATTTGTTAATTCAATAATATAATGGTCAGACAATTCGGTTTTAATAACATTATATGAATTTAAATTATCTATATTTGTAAGTATATAATCTAATTGTATATCATATTTTGGAAATGTGATAAGTTTGTCATTATAAGAGGAAAGACTTAAACTATTAATAAGATGTTTAAGATTTTTATTATTGTAGTCTTCATTTAAATCCCCACCAAATACTAATGACTCACTTGTATCTATAAAATCAATAGTTTCTTTATATTGTCCATATCTGTAATGGCGACAACGCGAATACATTCCTATCATACTATTTGATTGAATATGTGTATTATATATAGTAATACCATCTATCTTAGTTTTTTGTATTCCCTTTTCAATAAAAAATTCCACACTTGTATTGTTTTTAAATTTATATAAATCCCTGTTTAATATAGGCAGTTTAGATGCTGTTAAAAGTCCATTAGATGAGATTATAGGTAAATTTTCCGAAACGTGGCAATAATAACTGTTTTCTTCTAAATTCCTTACTATGGTGTCTTGTATTTTCAAATCAAAAACTTCCTGTAATAGTATAATTGTCGGGTTTAACTTAAATATAGTATCAATTACTTTAATAATATTTTTAGTTGGATTGTGATATAAATTTAGTTTTCTTGGAAGACAACATATATTCCAGGAAATAATTTTCATATATTAGATGAACTTCTTTTTTTTAGTTCTTTTAATTCGTATTTGAAACAAGTATTTGTAATGTATCATACATCTATAAAATGCCATTTTTCATAATGACCATGACAATTAACTAATTTAACATCGGTTAGTTTTCCGATTTTTTCTTTAACTATTGTTTTCAAGTGTTCTATATCATCTTTACTAAATCCTTTATTGTATTGATACCTAAATGATATGTGGGGATTCTTAATTTCTTTCCACCAATACGGTTCGTCTACGTTTTCCACCAATATGACTTGAAAATATAAGGCGTGAAACCCATTTTCATTACTATGAATTACTTCTTCTTTCAAACGCACTTGAACAGGTTCTATAGTTTTAAAACGTTCGTATAATTCTAGTGCTTCGGTATATTCCATTTTAGATTTAATAGTTAAATGAGGATAGAAGCCATCCCTATAAGTGTTCCAAGAATGAACTTCTGAATTTATGAACCACAAACAAAAGTTAAAATCCATAAAATAAAATAATAAAAATAATATTAGACATCTACTAATATGTCGGTGATTTCTGTGTCAGAATCATTATCCCCAAATACATCTAATTCGTCATTGTATTTATGTTTTTTATATATGTAAGTATAACCAGCTATTCCGGATATATAATATCCCATTACAAAAACTAGAAATATATTCATAATTAATAATAGTAAATAATAATTTAAATATATTTTTATTGTTAGTATTTAATGCTTCATTTTGTGTTTGATCTTGATTATACACTATATCAAACACAAGGTGAAAGATTTTTTGATTATTCACAATTAAAGGAAAATAAATATTTGGATTTTTTATTAGGCAGTATTCCATTCAATAAAATAATATTCACAAATGGCACTTATTCTCATGCTTTGACTTGTTTAGAAATAATGAAACTGAAACACCATTTCCCAAACCATAAAATAGTTGCACGAGATACTATCAATGACCTAAAACCCAATATTGAATCATTTGAAAAATTTAAAAAACATCAAGATATAAAAAATAATGACAAAGTTATATTTTTTGAAGATTCTGTCGAAAATCTCCTAGCAAGTAAAAAAATAGATTGGATCACCATATACATAGGACCTCACAATGTTTCTCAATTCAAATCAATTAATAAACAATTCACCACGATTGAAGAATCACTTGAATTTATTATTGAAAAAAATAATATAGTTACAAGACGCCTTCAATATCAAAAGGACCACAGTTAAGTTTGGATGTATCAAGATATTTATACACACCTATTTTTGAAACATAGTTATTACCTTCGCGAATATTTCCAACATATTGTTCGGTCGCACCAGGTGGTGGATTAGCACTAAGTAATTGATAGTGAATATAATTTGTTTCAGTTGGAACAGTACTACGAGGCATCCAAGGATGTTCTACTTGTGGACCTCCATATAATCCACCATTTACTTGTGATTTTGGCATACACTTAGTTTCAGTGTCGCGTTTATGATGTGGAATGGCACTATCCTTAGTTACAGTTTTATTGGGCTTAATATTACAAGGGGCATAACAATTATTATCCATAATAGTATAAAGCCACAAAATAATTTATTGTTTTAGAACCAAAATAATTTATTGTTTTAGAACCAAAATAATTTATTGTTTCAAGAAACTGCTATTTTCATTTATTTCTACATTGTAATTATTACACCAACTTAATGCTTTAACTTTTTGATTTTCAATTATAGAATTGGTGACTTCAATACTTTCATAATTACTTATTATATCTAATGTCAGCTTAATATTATCTCTTTGTTTATTGGTAATCAATTCATTATATTTATTTATTCTACTAATAAAATCACTTGGAACATTTAAAAAATCTAATTTGTTTCGTGTGGTTTCCCATTTTTTTACCAAATTAAATAATTTATTCAAAAAATCAGGTGGTATACCTTTAAAAAACTTACATATAATATATTTTTCCGAATTTGCTGGTCGACTTGTATAAGGTTTCGTAATAATTACTTCGCCATAACACAATGATAATATCCACAAAAATTTCACTGTCAATTCCGTATGAATATCAAAAATCTTACACACAAAATGACCTCCTATTTTCTGTAAATGTAATGCGCTGACTATTTCGCAAAATATAATTCTATAACTCATACTTTCTTGATTATTAAAATCAGTTGAAAAATCAAATCCACCATCCGCTGTCACCAACATACAATCATCACTAAACATATATTTCAAATACTGGATATTTTCTAATTTATAAAGATCACCCGTATCATCTTTGCCATACGTTATATTAATATGTTGATTATTTTTCAAAAAGTTCTTCGATTTTTTCCAACCAGGTATTTCACGATTAGTTGACTTTAATGTAATACCCACAATCCGATCCTTAGTTTCACGGTAATTATTAATACATTCAATAAAACCACCCGGACCTTCCGCTAAACAACAAACATTTATTTTTTCGGTATCCAGAATTAATTTATGATCGATTATCATTTCCAACATCTTAAAATAACTTCTACTTAATGGCTCATATAAAGCAATACTATCTTTCTTATTACGTTTATTCGGTAAGTGAATAAGTTCATAATCGTTACTAAACTTCTTCGCACGATCCCAAAGTTTAGTATCTTCCAACTCATCTATTTTATTTTTATACAATAATAGATTTACAAGTGTTTCACCATTAATTATAGGTACACAGTTATCACCATCATGATTAAATATTGAAGCAGAATTTTTCAATACTATAGAACACATAAAAAAAAATAACAATAATACTTTAAATCTTTTCAAAAATGAAATAATTATATAAATAACTAAGTTCTTTGAGTGGATCGCTCATTGATGAAGCGTCACCATATTTAGTTTTGGAACTCTCTAATTTTTTATACATATCTTCAAATTCACCCAGAGTTTTTAATTCTAAATTATAATTCATAGCTTGTTCTTCCAAATATTTGAAATTTACAAGCCATTCAGTTGTTGTCTTACCAATGGAATTTATATACACATCAATCGGCATACTTATACTTGATTCATCATTCCTGAATTCCTCATTAGTATATTTCTTCTTAATTTTCCACAAAATACTATCATATGTTTCACCTAATATTACTTCACTTGTTTTAAGAGCATCAAATACCTTTTGACCATTTAATGTAGTTCCTATGAACTTTCCACCTACATTAAGATTACTAGAAATATTCTCTAAGAACCCATTCAATTTTACTTTATTTTCAAAGAAATAGTGTATGCTAAATTGACAACTAACTACATCAAATCTATTATCCTTCAAAAGACCATACATACGCTGTAATTTAGAATTTTCTATTAAACTCTGTTCAATATTTCCATATAATACATCTAAATAATATTTATTAAGGTCGTCGTTAGCAGCATTACCATTTTCCATATTATAGGCCGCATTACCCCATACCATAAGAGTATTTCTCAACATAGGTTTATTCTTATTTTCGTCTTTCATTGCGTTTAAAACACGGTTACAAGCACCATTTTCTTTATTTTCTAAATTATCACGATTTATATCCATACATACAATGTTTTCAAGTTTGGTATCCAACCAATGATTCATATCACCACATTTTCCTGAACATATATCCAAATAGTTCTTGGCACCTTTGGAAACCATACCAATCAAACTTTTCTTTACATAACTATGGAAATCTCCAAGTGATTTAGTTGGTAGATCCTTTCTTTCTTTCGTTTTAATATAATAAACATCGTCCACATTAGGAGTATTTCCTGATTTAATCATATTATCCAATATAGGATTGTGTAATGTGCGCCAATTATTAATTGCTGTTACAAAATCATTCGGATTATTAACATTACGAACTCTCATAGGTTCCCACCAAAAACCCTCTTCTTTATCCTTGTTATATCGGAATTCCACAATATTATCTTCACTAATTATTTGTTTATGGTCGGTATATGCCACATCATTATTCAGACGCAAATAAGCAAATTCAATATTTCTAATATATGGGTTATAGGGATGAAATGGAACATTATTATATCCCGATTCAAATGTAAGTTCTTCATTTAATACACGGCAACTATTTACTGAACTATGGATCTCAGCATTATAACCCACATATAATACTGCGGTTTTATATTGAATTACATTGTCACCATCTTTAAAATAACTTATCAAATCCTTAGTGGAATCTTCCGGGTCTTTCTTGAATTTAATACGAAAGTCTATTGTAGTTTCCAATGGCGGCTTCCATTTAAAACAACTAAACCAACGTCCATCAAATTTTGAATTTTTACTACCAAAACTACCACCAACAGGTAAATTAATAGGTGTAAAAATTAAACCATCGGTACTATAGACATACTTCTTATCAAGAGCCATTTTACTATGTTCAAAAATCAAAGTATCTGATTTCAACTTATTAATATAATTAACTAAATCGCGGTGTCTAGGTTCATCTTCCGAAAATGCCTTCAATTCAGTTTCAAGACGCATAATTTCTTTATCTGTATCTTCATCATATTCAACAACATCACCGAAATAGAATTTCTTAGGTGCTAATATCAATCCATCGGTTTCTTTAATCATTTCCATTTTATCGAAGAACTCATTGAGTTTTTCATATCGAGATGTTTTAAGGTCACCAATTTGTTTTTGTTCTTCCGACCTATTAAATACTTCATTACGTAAATCTTGGTGTTTATAAATGTAAATATCGAAAACCATAAACATAATTATAGGTTGGTTTTTGGAATCCTTTACAATATATTCTCCATCTAATACACTATTTGCCATATTAGATATATTACACCCAAGCGATTTAATTTCACTTTTACGATTCATCATATAGACATCACCATTTTGTAAAACTACCATTAAATTACGTTCGCCATCGGCTTTATCCGTTACGCAATAATTACGACGAATTGATAATATATCATTATAATCACTATAATCCTTCCTTGTAACGTGTTTCATTTCTAAAGCAGTAGGTTGAGGACCCATAAATCTCTTGGATTTCAATAGTGTTTGATATTCCTTTTTGAAACGCGATTTTTCTTCTTGAGAAATAATGAAAGTATTGTTTTGAATTGCTTTCAATAAGAATTCAATATGTCCTTTAAAAAGTTCTAGTATTTTTTCATATTTCTCTTTGTAACCTATTTTGTTTCCAAGATATTCGATTTCTATTTCATATTTGACATCATTTCGTAAAACGTTAGAGGTTTGTATGTTTTTTGCCAAAATCATTTCTTCGTATTTTTTTCCACGCAATTCAACATCATCACTTGGCTTCAAAGTCTCGAACCACGCCTCGAAATCCATTACATTCTTGGGTTTTAATATAAATTTTTTCATTGATGGTTTGATATCTTTCTTCTTAATATATGTACTTGGGTTCATATTAATTTTTGTATTCGATGATTTGATTATACTACAATCAATTGAAAATAGTTTATCATTAGTTTTAAAACTAAACCGTTTTTTGTATCGAAACATTTTGTTAATAGTAGGCCATTTATTAAAAATTTCCATATCTATTTTTTCATCTAATTCCTTCTTAAAATTAATTCTTATATTATAGTTGCCAATGTCAACCGGTTTCATTTGTCTAGTTTTTCGTTGTAGTATATAGGAACCAGCCTTCAATGTCGATAAATTATTAGATTTACAATAACTATGAATCGCGCCATCGCCGAAAATAGTATATCTTAAACTATTATCTTCTTCAGGAATGAATATGTCCATTGTAGAACTGGAAGCGTGAAACGTAGCTTCATTATAACCTTTTAAATAAGAAATAACCCTATTGAATGTCTCTTTTTCAATAGGGTAATCTATGTTTGTGTTATAAATTGCCTCCATTTCTACGTTGGGGTCTTTCTGAACCATCTTAATCCCTTTCATTATGGTGTCAATATGCGATGAAATATTCATAATTCTATATAATAATATTATAATTTAATTCTTAAATATATGTATCAATTTTTATATTTCATATTTCTTTTTTAACTCTTCATAAAGGGTAGCCTTAGTTTTCTTTTTAGAAGTTTCATCATCTTTCAATGAAATATTATTTTCGTTAGCCATTTCAGTGAGTGTCTGTAATGTATAAGAACCTATTTTATTAAGTTCTCGAATTTCCTTAAAATATTCCTTAATTTTCGACAAATCCATATAACTAAACTTGTCGAATTTAATATTTATCAATGGTAACATATATTTATTGTAACCAATAATAACCATATTATTCTTAATGTTATCTTGATTATACCCCTTATAAAGTTTAAATTTTTTGTTTTCGACACTAATATAGAGGCAATTGATATTAAGAAAATCGCAAAAATATTGAAGGATTTTCATAGGTGGATATTTTTCATTGAGCAAACTGGTAATATCTGTTTTAGACATATATGTATTTTTATAATTGAATTCTTTGTAATTCGTATTTAAATTATCTAACATACTATTTTTTAGCATTTCTAGACATTCTTTCTTAGATGTCTCAGATTGATTCATATATTCACTATTTTTAATCATTTCTATAGTTTCAAAAATATCCTTGGAACCATAAATATAATATTTATTCAAATCGATGAAATCCGAAAAGAATTCGGGAACTTCAATAATTTCATTTTCATTATAATCAATTAAAGGTTTTGATGATTCAAAATTTTCATTAAAGACAATAGAACTACTTTCCATATTTACTTCATTGTGCGGAATATCGAAAGGTTGAATAAATTTTAAAGACGAATTAATATTGAATTTTTTTACTTGTTTGATTGACTTTACAGTAGTCGTAATCTGATTCAATGTAATATGTTCCATGATTGTATTATACGTTATAATATATAATAATCACTTTTGTGATTTAAATCAATTTTTTAAAATAATTTATATAATCATAATTAGCAATGTTAGATATTAATTCTGGATCAGATGATTTTGCTGCATCATCAAATTTTCTTAGCATTAAATGGTATATATATAAATTATCCTTTTGAAAGCCTTTAATTTCGCTTTCTGTCATTTTTCCACCTTGATATTTAAATGATTCCTTAGAAGCATCTGACAATTTTTCATAGTATTCACTATTCATAGTTACTAAATATCTTTTCACATTTATATGATTTTCCACTAATAAACATATATCTTTGTGTATATTTAAATCACGTAAATATTGAGCGCCTTTTTTTTCGTGTGATTCTATTCCGACATCTCCCATTTTTTCACAATTATATGTTTCATATAATTCCTTATCGTGTTCCATAAGATGCCCAACATCATGAAAAAAACAAGCCAATATAAAATTTCTCTTAGATATAGTATCTGTTGTTACTTTATTTATATGTTGTTCTCCCAATAAAGCACATTGAACAGCGTGTTCATATTGTGTCACATTCTCTCCAATATATCCCTTATTACCATATTTAGTATATAGGTCAAAAACCTCTTCCATTATAGATATACTATTAATTAATAGTAGTAATATTAATTTTTAGGTGTTATAAAAAAAATATATTCAAATAATTCGATAAAATACAAAATAATGCCCACTAATGATTAATATAAGTTTTTACTTCTTCGATGCGTTCTTTTTCTAATTCTTTGTTATCATTGGAATATGATAAAAATTTATTTATTTCTATTATAGTTGTTTCTGATAAGTTATTCATATTAATGAAAGCCCCATTGTTATTAAGTGTATAATTGGAATTATGTGTTTGAATTATTTTAAATATTTCGTTTTGCTCGTCACCATTTAATTCGTCAATAGCCTTTTTTATTTTTTTTAATTCTTCTAATTTATTCATTAAAATTATGTTAGAACTATTTATTTAGGATTTAACTTATGTGCGTCTAGAAAAATGTTTCAGGTTCCATTCCAGTATTAACACCCTTAATATTTGTATTTTCAGGGTTTGGTAATGTATCGATAGTCTTATTCAAATCACGTATATAGTTTACGTGGCCTACTGCTCCAACCATTACATTTTCGACACAATATTCCAATACTTTTCTATTTAATTGACTTATTTGTTCTTGTATTTTACAATCCATATTTTGACCATCTTGAAGGAATATAGATCTCATAACAATTTTGAGTTCGTCGTCGGATTGTCTACCAATTCTTAATTTCCCTTCACTTTTGTTGAAAACACCATTAACAATTCTTTGTTGAACATTATCAATGTTCTTTTTAGAAAAAAATACTTTCGCTAAAATGGATTTCTCCATAATACCTTGTAAACTATCATAGAAATCTTGCTCTGAACCCCTATGATTTTCTTGGTATAGTTCAAATTGAGGATAAGATGAATTTGTTTGTAATTCTGGCATACGACCCATATTAGGATTCAATTGATATTGTTCAGTTACTTGGTTAAAATGAACATATGGACTATTGTCTTCTTCGTGTGTAAATAGTGTCGGTGCGTCTACATTATTATTCAAACTTGGATTAGCAAAACTGTTTTCTATATTTGATTTTGTAGAATATAAATGCTTTTGTACTGACTTTATATTATCCATTAAATTAATAAAATAAAAAAACTACAATAATTTAGACTTGAATTTCTCGATATATCTATTATATTCAATAATTACTTGAATTAAATGCTGATTATCATCGCTGATTATTATTCCCTTGGTAAATGTACTTACATTATTAGCCATTGAAAAGTTGTCGTGGCTATATGTTCCATCGTTGTTATTTAAATTACTCTGTAATCCTATTACAATAGAATTAAACATAGTATTACTAGAATTTGAATCATCAAATAAGTCAATAATATAATGATTTTCCTCTCTCAAAAGATATTTATTCAATTCGCGGTTTTCGTTAGTATTAGAAACTAATGAACTTATTTTAATAGTATTACCAATTTTATATTCTTCGGAACTGAAGAAACGTGAGGTTTTTAGTTTAATAGCATTTTCTTCTCTGAAAACTATATTACTAGATTGTATATATCTAAAAATCTTATTTATATTTATTGAACCTTCTGAAACTAAAAATACATCGTTAACGTTCAATGTTTCCCTTGTTAATACAAATGGATTACTTCCGTCTCCTACTGTAGTAACTTTATAATATCCATTTTGCAATAATGTAGTCTGGTCTTTCACTAAAACTGTTTCATTTAGACTAAGAGAAACTGTATCTATAGAAATAGAACCATTTGTGTCACACGTAAGTGTCCCCAAAGAACTACTATATGTAGCATTTAAATCCTCAGTAGTTGAAACATTCACACTATTTTTATAATAATAACATTCACCCAGCGACAAATAGTCATTCATTAATGTTATTTCATTTCCGTTTGGATTCATAAAAGATAGTTCAATAGTATTTAATACACCCTTCAATGAAGGGTAAAAAGTCTTATTTGAAGATATATTGACGAAATTACAAAGCTTATCACTTTGACTTGGTATTATTCTTCTTCCGAAATTATCCTTTTTAACTAGTGTTTGACTTGCTCCAGTATTTACATCATATTCATAATTATTGTTATTAGATTTATAGCGTTCAGTATCATTAAGCAATAAAGAAAAGGCCTCGGTAATATAATTATTAGTTCCATAATTAGTTTGTGAGAATTCACGGAATCTTAAGAGCAAATACGGCAAATCACTTATACGTTTCAATTTAGGACTATGCGATTTGTATATATTTTCATTATTATTAAGCTGTAGTAAATTAGTATCCTTGTAAGCGTGAATGTCTCTTAAATTAATATAAAAATCGGGAATCACTACATTCTCAATTTCAATACTACTTATATTACGAAATACCTTTGTTATACTTGAACCATATGTCCCAGCATTACCGAAATTAACATTATAATTAAAAGTCCGCTCGTTTTCAATATTTCTATCTCCACTATATAAAAAAATAGTGGATTTACTTTTAACTTCGTTTAGTTCTATTTCTTGTTGATTAGTTTCATTAGAAACATTATCTCTATGTATATCCATTATATAAATAATATATATATATAGCCGTTTAGTTATTCTCTAATTCTTTTTTTTATTGGTTTTAATTTTAATCTTAATTTTAGTCTTCGGCTTAGTTACGGTTTTAGATTCAGTTGTACATTTTGTCAGTGTTTCCAAATCTAAATCCGCGAGTTCTTTATTCCATATAGATACATTCGTTTCTCCACTAATATCATCATACTCCTTATTCTTGTTATCAATATTCTGTTGTAATTCTTCTATTTTATCCTCAGACAGATTATAAATATGCATCTTGATTAAATAATCATAAGAACCATCTATTTCCGGATATCCTCGGCTTTTTAGTTGTTCGATGATTTTGTCTTTCTTTACTCGAATAATTTGTATTTTTTCATCAATAAACTCTTGGATGAATTTCATCTTATATTCCAATACATTAAGATCCTTCTTAATCTCTTTTTTGATGTATTCAATACGGTCACTATATACTTCCTTTCTTATTTCAATAAAATCCCTTAGAATCTCCAATTCATTCTTATATTTTTTAAGTTTAAAATCCTTGGTATATAATACCATATTTGATGTACTAATTTTACTACACAACTTGAAATGATGTTCCAGTTTAGTCATACCGAGTTTCTCGTCAAAGAATTGCATATCAAATAACATTTCTTCGTCACAACTAATTTCAAAATGGATCTTAACATCCGTACAATAACTATTATACATACGCATTAGTAGTATAGATTTATTATTCTGTTGTTTCACCAACAATTCCTCCAATATTTCCTTGAATTTTTGTGTCCACATTCCAACTGGCAATTCCGTCACAATAAGTTTATTGCCATTAATAGTATATTTTCCCTTGGATAAGTAACTATTTTCTGCTAATTTAATAATATCACCTGTAAACCCCTTATACCAAGGTATCATAGGCACCATTTCTTCTCCATTAATAGAACGAGTAATATTTTTCTGGATGTCAATGGGATTGAAACTTGGCACTTCAGTTGACCATCCCGTTCCTATACCACTTGCACCATTAATAAGAACCATCGGCAATATGGGAACATAGTATTCAGGTTCTACTTTCATATTATCGTCATAATTATCTTTCAATAATGGTGAATCTTGTTTATTGAATAATTTAGATGTAGGTTTCGCTAATCGTGTAAAGATATATCTTGGTTGTCCAGCATCTTTACCACCTTGAACCCGCGTTCCAAATTGACCCACTGGTTCCAATAGATTAATATTATTAGAAGCAATGAAATCTTGTGCCATATTTACAATTGTTCCACAAAGACTGGCTTCACCGTGATGATAAGCACTATTTTCACTAACATATCCCGCCAATTGTGCGACCTTTATTTCATTGGTAAGATTTCTCTTAAAACAACCAAATAGGACTTTACGTTGACCCGGTTTCAATCCATCAATCATAGAAGGAATCGACCGGATATTATCACTATTGGAAAAGTGTATCAAGTCACAATTGATGAAATTCTCAATCGACACCTTGGGGTCACTATAATCCAATGTATTGTTTCGGTCATAATCTCTCAACCAGTCCTTACGATTATTAGCACTATCTTTCTCTTTTCCAAATGCTAAATTAAGACGATCAGTGTCTTTCTTTTCTTGTGTAGTATATTCAATCAATTTCAATTGTCTAAAATATTCCTTTGCTTCTTTAGGCGTTGATGTCGCCAATCCCTTGTAATATTTAACGTGGAATTTATTAAGAGCATTCGGATTATCTTCGACAAATTTCTCATAATCCTTAAGACTATAGAATTCGTGGGTGTCTTTCTTATGTGATGCCTTAACAATTGGCGTTAACATCGAATTAAGGAAACCTTCCATTGCAAACAAAGTAGGCCACAAGTGTTCAAACAGTGTGAAAATGAGACCTTTAATATGCGAACCATCTTCATCTTGATCTGTCAATATGAGAATTTTCCCATATCTAAGTGTAGATAAGTCCTTATATTTCTTATTTGTTTCAAGACCCATAATTTTCTTAATGTTGGCAATTTCAGTATTTTCAAGTAGTTTCTTAATGTTTTTTTCGTCTTTGACATTAATTGGTTTCCCTTTTAGTGGGAAAACACCATAGTTATCACGACCAATGATTTCAATTCCAGCCATTGCAGTTGATTTAGCTGAATCTCCTTCCGTTAAAATCAATGTACACAAATGGCTCTTTTTAGTTCCCGCCCAATTTGCATCTTCAAGTTTAGGAATTCCAGTAAGTCGTGTTTGTTTCTTACCATCGGTTTTCTTAAGCGTCTTATTTTGTTTGGCTTCGGCTAAACTAATAGCCTTTTCAACAATACCACACTTTGACAAAGCATCTATAAATTTAGAATTAATTTCACATTTAGAACCAAATTTATCCTTATTTGTCGTAAGTGATTCTTTGGTTTGACTACTAAAGTTTGGATTATCTATAGTAGATTTTACAAAAACCATAAGATTTTCTTTGATGTAGTTCGGTTTCACCTGCACCTTCTTCTTCTTTTCTATGAATTCACACAGTTTCTTTGTTATTTGATTAATAATGTAGTCGACGTGTTTGCCTCCTTTAGATGTATTAATACCATTTACAAATGAAACTTGTTCAAATGATAGACTTGGAGACAAAGCACAACCGATTTCCCACCGATCATTAACCTTTTCATATGCTCTAGGAGATTTTTCCAAGTATAGATTAATATATTTTTCAAATGTGCGACATTCTATTTTTTCATCATTGAAGAAAATATTAAGATCATTTCCACTACAAGCGGCCATATCAAACGCACGTTTCTTCATAAGTTCCATCATATCGTCCGAAATACCTTCAATATTGAACCGTTTGAAATCTGGTATGTAGTCAATTTGCGTGAAAGGTTTCGACGTATATTTAGTAATTGTAGGTTTATCTTTACGTGTCTTGTTATCATAGAAACTCATAGAAAATTTCTTGTTTTTATTTTTATCTACGGTAGTAATAGTAAATTTCACTGAAAATATATTGGCTAGTTTAGCACCATAACCATTTTTGCCACCTACGTGTTTAATTTCGTCTTTGTCGTAGTTTGAAGAAGTCAGCAATTCACCGAAAATAAGTTCTGGAATATAGATTTTCTCTTTGGGATGAATTTCAATGGGAATGCCTTCACCATCGTTATAGACACTAATGAGACCCGACTTCTGGTCTACATTGATTTTAATATTTTTAACAGGTGATAATTTGGTGTCCTTGCTTTCGGATGTGCGAATGTATTGGTCAAACGCATTAACAAGAATTTCATCGTAAAGTTTGTATTCACCTGGAATATAGGTTAAAGGTTTATTTTCCATAAGTTTCGTTTCTGGATTATAACACCAAAAATCACACGTATTTTTTTCGGTGTCGCCGATATATGTATCGGGCAACTGAAGAACGTGTTCCTCGTGGGAAAGTTTTTGATGAACTTGTTTCGATGCCATAGTTGTAGAATAGATATATATTGAGAAATTATGTTTATATATATTCAAATTTTTATTTTATTTATATATATTAAAAACATGAATCAAAAGGTAATATTTAACTTCTTACTTGTTGTTTTTATCTTACTATGTTTAGCAACATTGGCTAAAGTATATTTAAAGAACAAAAGTATAAGAGAGACTTTCTTCGGTGTAGGCAACACAACTACTTCTACTGCTACTGCTACTACTACTACTACACCAGGTGCTGGTAGTGAATACGATATTAAAATAAATGAAGCGCAAATTATAATAGACGCTCAAAAAAAAATAATAGACGACCAAACAATAATAATAGACAACAAATCAATAACAATAGCTCAAGCAATAACTAGAAAAGATGTATCAATAAACGGAAGAGACGCAGCCCAAACTAAAATAGACGCTGCTAAAACAGCAAAAGCCGATGCCGAAAAAGCAAAAACAGCAGCAGAAACAGCAAAAGCCGCTGCTGAAACAGCAAAAGACGATGAAATAACTTCTCTCGCAACAAAAATAGCCGATGCCACAACAGATTACGAAACTCACAATAAGTCAGTAAACACGTACGATAATGCTCTTACAGACAAAACATCCACGATATCTCAATTAATAAGCCAAAGAACTTCTCTAGAAACATTAATAAATAAGCCTGATTGGAATGGGGGGCCTAGTTATTATAAGAAAAAATTTATACTGAAACCAAAACTAATTAAAACTAATGACAACATTACAAACCTAACGAACAAAGAAACAGCAGAAAAAAACAGAAAAGCCGCAGACATACTCGAAAAAAAAGCAACAGCCGAGAAAAAACAACTAAATGATAACATAATAAAACCTACTACCCCACTACCAGTAAACCCCACTGCCGAACAAAAACGTCCACATGATATTAATAAACTTATAACAGATATAACCGACCAAACTGGAATAATAACCGCACAAACTGGAATAATAACCACTCAAACTGGAATAATAAACACACAAACTAATATTAAGGACAGTTATGCCGCCAATATCCTCGATGAAGATGGAATAATAACACCTGCCCAAGAGGCGAAAACCAATGCAGAAACAGCAAAGGACAATGCCGAAATAGCAAAAACCGAAGCAGAGGAAGATAAACAAGCTGCGATTGACCTACAAACAGCAGCAGCAGAACTAGCAGCGCAAGAAGCAGCAGCAGCAGCAGCTGAACTAAAAGCACAACAAGAATTAGCAGCACAACAAGCAGCAGCAGCAGCAGCAGCAAAAGAAGCAGCAGAAATAGCAGCAGCAATAGCAGCAGCAATAGAAGCAGAAACTAAAGCAAAAGAAGCAGAAGCTAAAGCAGAGGAAGAACTAAAAGCAGCAGAAGCAGCAGCAGCAGCAGCAGCCGCCAAAGCAGAAAAGACACCGAATAATTCAGCCGCACAAGCGGAAGCAACCACAGCAGCAAACGCATTAGATACTGCTAAAAAAAATCTCATAGAGTCTCAAGAAAAACTGACAGTTGCAAACCAGTCAGTAGCTTCAGCAGCAAAAGAAGCAGTAGCATCAGCATCAGCATCAGCAGATGAACTAAAAGCACAACAAGAATTAGCAGCATCTCCAGCAGCAGCATCACCAGCATCAGCAGCATCTCCAGCAGCAGCAGCAGCAGCAGCATTAGCGCCAAATATGGGTTCGTTACCATATACAACATTGCCCCCCAACGTAATTATGTCCGATGAAGCCAAAATATTCCAACAAAAATATATGGATCAAACTGGTAAAATGAAGGGGTACATAAATGAATTAAAAGAAGAAATTAATACCTATAAACAAGGCACAGAATCATTGAGACAAGAAATTGATAGTAGTAAAAATGTGTTTGATGGTGAAGCCGATAAAATGAAATCGAGTCTTCAATCTCTTGGTGAATTCCATGATTCGTATAGTCAAGAACTTCAAAAGGCTCTTCAGACTAAATTAGACTATTCCGATCCTGTTTTTCAAACGAATCAAGAAATCCAAGAATCGCGTATACGGGCTCTTGAGAAACAGGTAAGTGAAATAGAATTACTTAAAATGAAGGTTCAAAAAAAGACAGATAGCTTACTTAGGTCAATAATATGTAGAGCAAACTCAACCAAACTCAATGTTCAACCAATAATGTCAGGGCCAAATCCAACTGGTTCATTTCTTATTTTTATGAATGATGCATGTTTGACATTTAATGAAAATGGTTCACAAGTTGAAATAAAAGTAGGCCAATGTGATTCGTCAAGTAATAGCCAATCGTTTGAACTTCAACTTATTAACAATTTCCAGGAATATAATAAATCTATTAAATACGAAGAAAGTTCAGCTAAGAAAATGGTTCTTCCATCAGATGATGTATATTACCCATTTTACTTGGTTCACCCAAAAGGAAATTATGGTAAATCTTTATATATTGACGATGAAAGTAATGTGTATGTTGACACTATAAGGTTGGATGCTCATTGTAGATACAGAACATCTGATACATTTGCTTATGGAAGTTGTGACTTAGCTTAGATTAAATTAAATTTCTTTTTTTATATTAAATGATCAACGATTTAGTATTTATAATTATAGGTGCTGTTACATTATATTATTTATATAACAACACTGTACAAAATATTGAAACTTATACAACTAATAAAAACTATGAACTAAAACAATATTTTTACGATAATGCCGGAAACAGTATTAATGAAGTCAATGACTTCTTAACAGAATACGAAAAAATTTATAAAAGGAATATTCAAGATAAAAAGCACAAGGCATCATTATATGAAACAATTGATCAAAACTTCGCTTTACTACACGCTATGAAAATTATTAATCATACAAATGACTATACAAAAAAGGCAATTAATTTATACGATGTTTGTTATAAAAATGGGAATCCGTGTAATCCAATGTGTAAACAATTACAACCCAGTTTTTGTAAAATATCTAAGTATAATTCTTCTAATTAAAAATGGAAATAAAATCTTATTATTATAATAATGAATTACTTCCAATTAACTATATTGTTATGTATTTTAATTTTATCTTTAGTTTATGTAAATTTTCAATTAGGTAACGCAAGATTAAAAAACAATGAAAATTATTATCCTAAACTTTCAATGGGTAGGTACCAAAGTGCTTTAAAAGAAAATTTTGTAGTAAATACCAATGAATTAGAAAAGGAAATAGATAGATTAAATGTCAGTTCAACTACAAGAAACAATAGTACTGCGCTTAATGATACCATAAAACATATGGTTTTAGACTCGGTTACCAATACCAATAATAATACCAATACCAATAATAATACTAATACCAATAATAATACTAATACCAATACCAATAATAATACTAATACCAATAATAATACTAATATTATTTCAAATAAAT
>ERZ1046568.823-NODE-823-length-24033-cov-6.959838_pt1 | contig 24033 bp, 7 predicted proteins | sample MGYA00383092_ERZ1046568 | MGnify/ENA primary metagenome ERZ1046568 (study PRJEB29581, sample SAMEA5548362) | metagenome | biome: marine; feature: coastal; material: water | depth 1 m | study: Short-term variability in the microbial, nano- and picoplankton dynamics... | reverse complement strand
GATGTTCTGGTATAGTTACCTACGAAGTCTCTGGCATAATTACCAATATAGTCTCCTGCAAATCCTCTTGCATAGTTACCAGTAAAGGTTCTTGAATAGTTTCCTGCATATGTTGATACACGTGCACGTGTTGAGTTACGGGAGTAATCTCCTACAAAGTTTCTTGAGTAGTTGCCAATGAAGTTTCCTGCAAAGTCTGTTACACGATCTCTTGCATATGCAGATACACGGTTTCTTGAATATGCAGATACACGGTTACGAATGTATGCACTATAACGTGTACGTACAGATAGTCTGGTATAGTCACCAGTAAAGTTACCTGCATAATCCCCTGCAAATATTCGTGTATAATCTCCAGTATAGTTACCTGCGTATATGCGTGAATAGTTACCAACATAATTAGACACACGAGTTCTTGTGCTGATACGTGTGTAGTTGGAGTTTCTTGTCCTCGTTGATGTACGATTATATGTGCTTATTCTATTACGTGTAAATGATGAGGATCTTGCACGTGTATATGAACTGCTTCGAGATCTTGTTGATATACGAGCATATGCACTATACCTATTTTGAATACGCAATCTGGTATATGCCGAAGAACGAGTTCTTGTAGACGTACGGGCATACGCACTATACCTATTCTGAATGCGTAGTCGGGTGTATGCACTTATTCTATTACGTGTACTTATTCTTGTTGAGTCACGATTATATGTGCTGTTTCTATTTTGAATACGTAGTCTTGTGTAAGAACTTATTCTATTTCGAGAGTAATCACCAACAAAGTTACGTGAATAGTTACCAAGGAAGTTACCGACAAAGTAACCTATACGTGTAAAGTAATTTGTTCTGGTACTCGTAGCAATACGCAATCTGGTGTAGTTGCCAAGGAAGTTACCACCGAACCCAATGATACGAGTAAATGCATTAGACCTTGTACTGGTTGCGATACGTAATCTGGTATAGTTACCAAGGAAGTTACCTGCGAAGTTACGTGAATAGTTACCAGTGTAGTATAGTGTACGAGTATAGTCACCAGTATAATATAGTGTACGGGAATAGTTACCAAGATAGTTACCAGTGTAGTATAATGTACGAGAATAGTTGCCTGTGTAGTTACCGATATAACTTGCAATACGGTTACGGGAATAGTTACCAAGGAAGTTACCGATATAACTTGCGATACGAAGTCGTGTGTATTGTCCAGTAACAGTACATGTATTAATACGTAATCTATTGTAACCGCCAGTGGCAGTACGGTTCTGGATACGCAGTCTGGTGTAATTACCTGCAAACAGTCTAACATAGTTACCAAGGAAGTTACCAGTGTAGTATGCAGTACCCAAGTAGTCAATTGGGTCACCACCCTTTCCAATACGAACGTAATACTCCGCATTTGCTCTGGTACTGGTACGTTGGGATTGACGAGTATAAGCTGCAATACGGATACGATTATAGTTACCAAGGAAGTTACCGATATAATATAGTGTACGGGAATAGTTACCAAGATAGTTACCAATATAATACAGAGTACGAGTATAGTTTCCTGTATAAGATCCAATACGGTTCGCAATACGTAGTCGTGTATAGTTACCGATATAACTTGCAATACGGTTTACAATACGTAATCTTGTATAGATGCCAGTACCAGTACTAATAGCAATACGTAATCTTGTATAGGCGCCAGTACCAGTGCTTGTTCTATTATAGTTTCCTGTAGCAGTTCGAATACGAGTATATACACGAGAACTTGTTCTTGTTGATATACGGGTATAGTTGCCTAAGTAGTCACCAGTATAGGAATCAATACGGGAATAGTAATGCGTTGAGTTACGAGTACGTGTTGACGTACGGGTATAGTTACCCAAGTAGTTACCAGTATAGTAATCAGTACGTGTGAAAGATAATATTGCTGTAGATATACGGAGCGAGTCACGTGTGTATGCACGGTTAGATGTTCTGCCATAGTTACCAAGGAATCCACGGTTATAGTTACCAGTATAATTACCAGTGAATATACGTGCGTAATTACCTATGAAATTACCAAGGTAGTTTCCTGCGAATCCACGTGCGTAGTTTCCTGTATAATTACCAACAAATAAACGTGCGTAGTTCCCTATAAAGTTCCCTGCATAGTTTCTTGCGTAGTTTCCTGTATAGTTACCAACAAACAATCTTGCGTAGTCGCCTGTGTAGTTACCTGCAAAGTTTCTTGCGTAGTTTCCAGTGAATATACGTGCGTAGTTTCCAAGGAATCCACGAGCATAATTACCTATAAAGTCCCCTGCAAAGTTTCTTGTATAATCTCCGGTAAAGTTACCTGCAAAACTCTGCTGTGTTGTACGGGTATATGCACTAGTTCTATTTCTTGTTGATAGTCTTGTATAGTTAGAAGTCCTTGCTCTTGTAGACGTACGAGTAGATATACGGGTGTAATTCCCCAGATAGTTTCCTGCAAACGCACGAGCATAGTTACCTACAAATGTTCTGCTGTAGTTACCTACAAATGTTCTGCTGTAGTTTCCTATAAAGTTACCCGCAAAGTTTGTTACTCTATCACGAGTATATGCCGACACACGAGTCCTTGTATAGTTTCCTATAAAGTCACCCGTGAATGTTCTTTGTGATGTACGAGTGTAAGTACTATTCCTTGTTCTGGAATATGTTGATATACGGTTACGTGTGGAGTTACGTGAATATGCACTTACCCTTGTACGGACATAGTCACCAATATAATCACCTGCATAACCAGTAACATCATCACGTGTATATGAACTGTTTCTTGTACGTGTTGATACACGAGAGTATGAACTTCCCCTGTTACGTGAGTATGCACTAATACGAGTACGACTATAGTCACCTACAAAGTCACCGACATAATTACCTGCGAAGTTTGTGGTATATGTGCTGATACGTGTTCTGGCATATGTTGATATACGGGTACGTGTCGAATTACGTGAGTATGTGCTAATACGAGTACGAGCATAATCCCCAATATAATCCCCTGCGAAATCTCTTGTACTTGTTCTTGCAGACAATCTGGTATATGCTGATACTCTATCACGTGTGTAATCACCTACGTAATCACCCGCAAAATCTCTTGTTGACGTACGTGTAGATAATCTGGTATAATTTGATACACGAGTTCTTGTGTAGTTACCTACATAGTCACCTGCATATGCCGACACACGGGTACGAAGAGAATCACGAGTATATGCAGACACACGAGTACGTGCATAGTCTCCAGTGTAGTCTCCTGCGAAATCTCTTGTTGATGTTCTGGTATATGCTGATACACGAGTACGAGTATAATTACCTACATAATCTCCACCATAAGAAGAGTTACGGGTACGAAGAGAATTACGAGTGTATGTTGATATACGAGTCCTCGCATAATCACCTAAGTAATCTCCTGCAAAGTCTCTTGTTGATGTGCGGGTATATGCTGATACTCTATCACGTGTGTATTCACCAATGAAGTCACCACCATACTCACCTGCGAACCCACGACTATATTCACCAACAAAGTCTCGACTGTAGTTACCTACATAATCTCCTGCGAAATCACCAGTAAATGTTTCTAAACGATTTCTTGAGTAGTTGGATATACGAGTCCTATTGTATGCACTTGTTCTAATAACAACATAGTTGGAACTACGTGTTCTACTAAATGTTTGTATACTATTGCGTGAAAAGGCAGAAGACCTATCACGAGTATATGCGGATCCACGGTTACGAGTAAATGATGAACTGCGTGTACGTGTGTACGCAATTTCAGAAGTTGTTCTTTTTGTGTTGGTGGCAGTACCACGTGCAGACCAAGTACCTGCATCTGTTGGACTACCTTGAGTAGCAGATCTTAATTGATAGGATCCAATGTTTCCACTAATAGCACGTTGAGTTTTAACGTGTTGACCCAATGTGTACTTGATCTGTGCTGTACCCATTTCAGCAATACCAGAGAATGCCCCTGCACTGTCAACACCTAAACCATTCAAAGATACAGGACTCACCGTAGAGGGTGCAGTCATTGTCTGTCTTTGATATAGATTAGTAACAGTAGACGTACCATTACCTAAAGTATCTGTGAAAATGTTTGCGGTATGTTGTGCCCAATCTGCACTTGGAGCAGATGTACCCATGCGATATGCGCCTGGATATTCAGATGTTTCAATACGGGATAATAGACGATTTGATAATGTACCCATGTCACTATCATTCATCTCATAGAAATCACCATCATGGAATCCTATGGGTCTACGATAGTTAGACTGACCATATCCTGCCGTTCCGTTTCTTATTTGACGAAGGTTATATGAGGTTTGACCAGATGTGATTGCTGTTACTGGGTGAGTACCATCTGCTTCATTATAGTAAGTATCAACGAAGGTTCCAATGAGGGTACCACCATTATCACCTGCTTTGACATCACCTGCACTACTACCACCAGATGCCTTTAACTGTAAACCTGCTTGATACGCTAGATAGTTTTCTTCTGTAGGAGACATCTCCTTCAGATCACCGTTGGTGCCTTCTAACTTTAGCGGTATATTAGATTTCGTTGCCACAAATTCACTTCTCTTATAATAGATTTAATAAAAACTTATCTCTATTTATAAGTTTTTGACGGGCAGAATCTAAGCAGTCCTTACATATAGTGTATAAGTCTCTACGTTAAATACTGTATTACCAATAGTTTGTCCGACATAACTACTTACTCTGGTACGTCCATATGCGGATACACGAGTACGGGTATAATTACCTACATAATCTCCAGTATAGTTGGAATTTCTAGTCCTCGTTGATACACGAGAAAACGTACTTTCTCTGTTCCTTATATATGCACTAGATCTGGTTCGACTGAATGCTTCGTCCCTTTCTCTTGTATATGCACGATTACTTGTTCTGGTATATGTTGCTATATATGTACTACTATATACACCCGAATATACTCCCGCATACGTAGATGGTCTTTCAAAGACGTATGCTGATACACGGGTTCTACTATAGGAACTTACACGAGTACGAGCAAAATTTGAACCACGAATTCTTACATAATTACCTAAGTAGTTTCCTACGTAATTTCCCACAAATAAACGTGTGTAATTAGATACACGAGTACGAGCATATGTACTAACACGGGTGCGTGTACTTGTACGTGTTGATGTGCGTGTGTATTCTCCAAGGAAGTTACCTGCGAAGTCACGGGTATAGTCACCAATGAAGTTACCTGCGAAGTTTCTGAAATAGTTTCCTAAATAGTTACCAGTAAAGTCACGGGCATAGGTACCAACAAACACACCTTCACCATTTACTATCGATGCACCAAGGCCTTGAGCACCAGTGTAATCACCAGTGAAATTTCTTGTTGATGTACGGGTATATGACGATACCCTTGCTCTTGTGTAGTTACGAGAATAACCACGTGAGTAGTTACCAACAAACACACCTTCACCAGAAACTATAGAAGCACCTGCACCTTGAGCACCTACATAGTTACCAAGGAATGTTGATATTCTTGTACGTGTACTTGTTACCCGTTGACTTGTTCTGTTGTAGGTGAGCGTAGACTGTCTTGTATATGCACTAGATCTTGTTCTTTCATATGCACTAGATCTTGTTCTTGTATATCCACTAGATCTTGTTCTTTCATATGTACTAGGTCTTGTTCTTGTATATTCACGAGTACTTGTTCTTGTATATGCACGTGCATAGTTACCAAGATAGGTATCAATTATTGTTCTGTTATATGGAAATGCGGGGTTTCCACTAGAAGTTCTTGTAAATGCACGAGTACTTGTTCTCGTAAATTCTCTGGCGAATCCACCACCAAAGTTACGTGAATAACTTGTTCCACTAAAGAAACGGGAAAATAATGCTGTATAATCACCAATATAATCACCAACAAAGTTTGTTGGGCCAGTATAGTATTCGTACCCACCTTGTTTGCCACCTGCCCATCGAACAAATCCCATTTCTCCAGTAGATACCCTCGTTGACTCACTTGTTGGGCCCTCACTGAATGCCCTAGTATAATTACTTACACGAGTTCTAGTGTAGTCAACTGTTTGACCGGACGCAGATAGTTGGTACGCAGTATTGACACCAGAAGTGGCATATGATGAACCCCTTGTGTATACTGTACCGTCAGTAGCAGTTACTGAAGTAACCAGATCCAATTCGAGTCCACTATCAAAGTAAACTTGAGTGCCGTTCCAGTGAAGAGTTATCGTAGCAAATTGTTCACCACTGAACGTGTATGGTTGGACATACCATCGGTATCCGTCATAACTGGCAACCGTTCCACTACCAAAGGGCCCTGCGGTTCCTGTTCTGGTATAGTTACCATAGAAGTTACGAGCATAATTAGAGTTCCGAATACCATCTTGTGCGTACGTTGATACACGTCCACCACGTGTATAGTGTTGAACATTGAATACACTTACACGAGTACTGCCAGATCTAATTCGTGAGTAGTTTCTGAAAAATGTAGCCGCATAGTGTTGAGTATAAACAGGGTCTGCCGTTCCTTCACTTCCATCCAAGGCATTCAGATACTGCACAATACTGTCGAAACGAGTAGATGTGGTAGCAGTGAATCCACGTTGATAGTTACCAACAAAATCTACCCCTACAGTCATGAGTCGGGTATAATCAGCGGCATATTCCCTTACATAGTTACCAGTATAATTCGAGTTACGAGTTATAGTATAGTTTCTAAAATATGATGATACCCTTTCACGAGTATAATTACCAACAAAAACATTTTGATCATTTACAACCGAAGCACCTGCACCTTGAGCACCAGTGTAATTACCCGCAAAATCTCTAGTGTAATTACCAGTGAAATTTCTAGTGTAATTACCCCCAAAATCTCTAGTGTAATTACCCCCAAAATCTCTAGTGTAATTACCCGCAAAACCACGTGTGTAGTTACCAACAAAAACAGTTTGATCCCCTACTGTCGATGCACCAGTGCCTTGAGCACCAGTGTAATTACCTGTATAATTGGTGGTAAAGTTACCTCCATAACTTGCAGAAGTCAAACGTGTATAATCTACCCCTCTGTTACGAGTAAACTGACGGAAAAACTGACGAGAATAATTACCAATAAACTTAGTTTGATTAATAAATGTTGATGCACCAGTACCTTGGGCACCTAAGTAGTCACCAGTATAGTTTCTTGTACTTGTTCGAGTATAATAGGCAGCGTATTCACCAGCGTAACTAGAATTTCTTATTTGAATACGCAGTCGAGTATATGTAGACTGTCTGGTTCTTGTAGATGTACGAGTGTAATTACTTACACGAGTTCTTGTAGAAAGTCTGAGGTAGTCCCCAATAAAGTTACCTGCATAATTACCCGCAAAGTTACGTGTATACTCACCTGCAAAACCACGTGTGTAATTAGAATTACGGTTTACAATACTTGTTGCAATTCTAAGACGAGTATACTCACCAGTATATTCAGTACCATAGTTACCGACAAACTCACGTGTGTAGTTACCTACGAAGTCACGTGTGTAGTAAGCAAGAAATAATCTGGTATAGTCACCAACGTAGTCACCAGTGTAGTCACCTACGAAGTCACGTGTGTAGTTACCTACGAAGTCACGTGTGTAGTTACCAGTAAAATCACCAGTATAATTACCGACAAAGTTTCGACTGTAGTTACCGACAAACGTACGTGCGTAGTTTCCAGTATAATTACCCGCAAAATCTCTTGTTGATGTCCTAGTAAACGCACCTCCATAGTTACCTGCGAAGATACGTGCATAGTTACCAAGGAAGTTACGAGTATAACTTTGTTCATTAACAAGTCGAATAGTGTTTGTTGCGGATCCTTTGGCAACCCAAGTCTGTCCAGATACTTCTGGTGCTCCCTGCGAAGATGTTCTTAAATCGTATGATCCAACATTACCTTGAATAGCACGTCTTGTCTTAGCACGTTGACCAATAGATTGTGTAATCTGTCTATCTGTTAATTTCTCTAAACCTTGATAGGTACCAGAATCACCATTAGATCTTTTAATACCCATGATAGATGATATACCACCAACATCATTAAGGATATTATTTGGAGCAGACATAGTAGTCTTTCTCCAGATAGAATAGTCATTTATAGTATACGGATTACCAGCTGAATCAGCACGTTGATCTGTAAGAATACTTGGGACTAGAATAGTATAATCACCACTTGGTGCAGTAGCAGAAAGTTTTAAAGATCCTGCATAATCAGATGTTGCAATACGTCCATTGATTTCATCTATAAATGAATTTACATCTGTATCATTCTGCTCATATATGTTTGTGTCATGATGTGCAATTGGTTTACGCACATCAGAATCTGCTAATGAAGCAGTTCCGTTTATCTGATATAAAGATTTTGTTGTGGTTACAACAGATGTTTGGTCGTAGGGGTGAGTCCCCACTGGTTCTGGATAGTATGTGTCTTGAAGTGTACCTATTAATCGGTTCCCAGAAGCAGTAGTCGTAAGCAGTCCTACATCCGAACTGTCCGCTTGGGCAGTATGTATACCTGCAAGATATGCAATATAATTTTTATCACTTGCATTTATCTGTTGGAGATTACCATCACTGTCTTTTAACTTTAACGGTAATGTCTTATTATTCGACATTCTCTTTCCTACTTAGTTTAGAAGAGTACCGCTTTCGTCATAGATTAGGACAGTTCTAGATGCCAGTTCATTTAACGCTTTAACGATACTATCATTATTTATACCTTTGAAGAAACCGCCCGGAGCAGAAGAGTCTAATTGAGCAAGAGTTCCTACCAAAGTATTGACGGCAGTGATTCTACCTTCGTTCACATTTATCTGCGGTACAGCAGAATCTAATTGGGTGTGGATCTCATTAATACTACCTGCAACGTTCTGTGCAGTTGTATCTAAAGCACTGCCCGAAGCACTGTCTAAATATAACGCATGGTTAGGGAGTCTGATATTACTTGCATCTATATCCAATGCCTTTGTAGCACCGGAGTATATATCTAAATGGTTGCTACTGTTCTGTAAACGACCAAACTGAGTACCACCATCTTTTAGGTATATGTCACCACCACCTGCATCAAGAGTGATATCTCCTGCAACATCATATGTCAAGGATCCTGCTACATCAATCTCTTGGTTAGTACCAAGGTTATATGTAATCTTAGTAGTACCTGCTTGAGCAAAGACAATGTCATCTCCGTCAACATCAAGTTTAATGTCACCCGAAGCATCTATTAATGCGTCACCTGTTACTGTAGCAGTTAATGCACCAGTTATCAATGATACATCACTGTCATTACTGATTGTATTAGCAATAATGTTGAAGTTACCAATGTCTGCACTATCTGCAACGAGGTCATCTGTAGTTACAGTACCATCGAAGAATGCATGTTTCCATTGAAGTGTAGATGAACCTAAGTTGTAAGTATCGTCTGCATCTGGTATAATGTTAGTATCAACTCTACCAATAATAGAGATGTTATCACCAGTTCCGTTACCTAAGTCAACATGTCCGTTTAAGTCTGTAGCACCATCTACGTTTAGAGTACCATCAAGATCTGTGTTACCATTTACTGTTAATGCTTGAGTAAATGTTGCGTTTGCACTACTATCAAAATGTAATGCCGGTATAGTGCCTTGATATAAGTTTAATTTATTTAAACTGTTTCTAATTTTACCGAACTGAATACCGTTGTCTTTGAATATGATGTCACTACCATGAGCATCAAGGACGATGTCCGTGGATGCATCAATTGTTGCAGTACCTGTTACAGTTGCTTTCCAGTTACCACCAGATACGAGGTTCTGTGAACCACCTGCGGTAAGTGTCATTGGGCCGAGAGTATCAATATTGATACCAGATGTTGCACTTATATCAAGTGTGCCATTTGCACTGTCAGAAGCATTACCCGATACAGTTTCTGTTCTATTACCAGTAGTCGCAATAGTTGTTGTGGCACCTAATGAATATGTTTGTCGAGTGGATCCACCATCTTTCAGACGGATATTATCACCACCTGCATCAAGATTAATATCACCAGAAGCATCTACTGTGAAATTGCCAGTCACATTATGCGTTTGATTTCCACCAGATGTTGTGGTCAAAGTACCTAAAGTAGTACTTGACATATTCCCAGAAGATGTTATACTATATGTACCATCAGCAGAGTCAGCATAGTTTCCACCAACTGTACGAGTAAGGTCACCGTTAACATCTAATGTGTTTGTTGCACCTAATCCATAAGAGAATCTTGCAGTTCCACCGTCTTTAAAGTCAATGTCTCCGCCGTCTGCGTCTAAGGTGATGTCACCCGAAGCATCTATTAATGCATTACCATTTACTGTAGCAGTTAGATTATCGGATACAAGATCCAATGTACCCATTGTAGTAAGATCCATGTTTCCTTTGGATCCAATATGATACGTACCAGATGCACTATCTGATCTGTTACTTGCTGTTGTGTTATAATGTCCAGTAACTGCGGTTGTATTTGTCGCACCTAAAGTGTGTTTAATACGTTGACTAGCACCATCTTTTAGGATAACATCTTTGCCATTTGCATCTAATGTGATATCACCAGAAGCATCTACTGTGAAATCACCAGTTACATTGTGAGTCTGCCCTTTGGTTGTAGTGACATATGTTCCTGTAGTAGTTAAAGATGCATTACCAGTAGAACCTAAATGTAATGTTCCAGTCGCACTATCTTTTAAATTACCTGCAACATTAGTAGTATGATTACCAGTTACTGTAGTCGTATTAGTAGTACCAAGGGCATGTTTAATGCGTTGAGTACCACTACCTTTAAGGATGATATCATCTCCATCTGCATCAAGAGTGATATCCCCAGAGGCATCTACTAATACGTTTCCATTTACTGTAGCAGTTAGATCATCGGATACAAGATCCAATGTGCCCATTGAAGTAAGATCCATGTTTCCTTTGGATCCAATATGGTATGTTCCACCTGCACTGTCAGACGCATTACCAGATACAGTTTCTGTTCTATTACCTGTTGTTGCTACTGTAGTAGTTGCACCAAGAGTATATGTTTGACGTGTTGAACCCGCATCTTTTAAATATATGTTATTACCAGCGGCATCAAGAGTAATATCTCCACTTGCATCAACAATATAGTTGTTTGGAGCAGTAATAGTGTATGCACCAGAGTTTGCAAGTGTATGAGTAACAGTCTTAGCACTCGCACCATTTTTGAATAGAATATCATTGCCATCGGCATCAAGAGTGATATCCCCAGAGGCATCTACTTCGAAATTACCAGTTACGTTATGCGTTTGTGAATCAGATGTAGTTTGGAACGTACCCATTGTGGTAATATCTGCATTACCAGATGCACCGATATGATACGTACCAGATGCACTATCAGACTTATTACCTGCAACTGTCTGTGTTAAGTTACCAGTTGTTACGATTGTGTTTGTTGCACCCAGAGTGTATACGTGACGATCTGTACCTGCGTGAGCAAATTCAATGTTATCACCGTCAACATCTATTTTTAAATCCCCTGTTACATCAACGACATAATCTGCGGGTGTAGCAATAGTATATTGTGCATTGTCTGCAAGTGTATGTGTAACGGTGTCTCCACCTGCACCATTCTTAAATAGAATCTCATTTCCGTCTGCATCTAATGTGATATCACCAGTAACGTCTATTTGTAAAGAAGCATCACGGGAGATAGTACCATCTGTAGCAAAGGTATATTCGGTATTACCTGCATCTTTGAAAATGATATTTGCATCGGAATCTGCATCTAATATTATATCACCATCTACATCTAAAGTATAATTATTAGGTACTGTAACCTTATATGTTGCATCATTTGCAAGTGTATGAGTTACGGTGTCATTACCTGCACCGTTTTTAAAGATGATATCGTTACCATCTGCGTCCAGTGTAATGTCACCAGAGAAATCTAAGTTAAGGGATGTACCCTCTTGTGTTTGAGATCCAGTAGTTGTAAGTGTAGAGTTACCTGCAATGTCTGCATCAAGGTTGCTTGATATGTTAAGATCAAGGATACCAGTAACGTCTAATACGTTAGTAGCACCTAATGTGAAATTGAATCGTGCGACAGAGTCATCAAGGAAGTTGATGTTTGCTCCACCTGCATCGAGATTGATATCACCCACTGCATCAAGATTAATATCTAATCCTGCATTCAGTGTAATGTCCGTACCACTATTTTGTGCAGTACTTAGCAATAGTCGAGTCTGAGTCTCCCCCTGTAAAGAATTACCAGTAGGATATAAAATCTCACCTGCCGAAGCATCGAATACTCGTTCAATTTCGTTGATTGCCATAACGACATCACTGTCACCATGGGTAAGCAAGTCATCCGGATCCCCTACATTGTACGAGACAATATTTAGTTTGTCACGTAATATTTTAAACGAGTCTGTTAATTTTGTAAATGGTCTAGACATCTATAGTTTCTCTACTAGTTGTGAGAGTAATGATTTGATGTCAGAGATATCATTCTCTAATGCATCAACCTTGTTTCTCAGTTTATCCTCTTCCGACTGAACTGCCAGTCTTCTCTTCTTAGCATCTCTTGCTTTCTGAATACTACTTCTATTTATATTAATAATGGCACCAGATTCGGGATCTCTTGCCAAATCTGGTTCATCTTTTACTTTAATGTATTCATTTATATTTTTCATTATACTGCCAATGCTATTACTCTCAAGTCTTGGAACTTAGGTACTTTTGCTGAGTTCGTACTACGCATTACAATCTTTGTTTGGAATTGTGTAAACTCATTAAGTGCACCACCTTCACCACCAACCAAGTAACGATATTCACGGAAGATGTTAGGATTAGCATCTGCTTCATGTGGAGTCTCTGTGATTATCTCTGTCCAAATCATCTTATCAATAGAACCTACCTCACCTGCACCGGCAACCTTATAGTATACTTGGAAGTCTGCTTGTGGTGGTCGGTTAGCGGCAACTAGAACTTGTAATCCTACTGCCGGTTCTGATAGAGTAGTTACTTTAGTAACGTGCTTCGCAGATTCTGTACCCATGCTTGGTGACATTTCTGAGATATAAGTTAACGGTACGTTGAATCCATCAGTAGAGGCAGAGTCTTGACGTGTAATCAAGTTATGCATGGTTTTTACACCAAGTAACTCTAGATCGATCTGCGGAGATACATATTTATTAGTTGTAGTCAAGTTGATCTGCATATCTAATGAACGAGCACCATTAAGTTTATTCGCACCAGTTTGTAATTCGGTACGTCTATTATAGATTGCACGTGCATTATCATATGAAATATCTACATCATCCTGTACAAGTTGGAACGCAGTATCTTTTGCGAATCTAGTTTCAGATCCCGCAAGTGATTGCTGAGTTGTACCCTTCATTGATACAGTAACGTTAGTGGTTGTTGGTTGTGTTATACCCACTAATGGTCTTAGGTACTCATAGTTAATATTCTGTGATGATGTTACTTGAGTTCCACCAAACCATTTACGACTAGTCGCAGCGCTAGTTGCATCGTATGTGTAACCACTATTATCTGCACCAGTAACAACCCTTACACCATTAACATCCGCACCAGTAAGTCCATTGCCGAAGTCAGTAGCAGAGTCGATACCACGAATGTTTGTAATATCACCTGTTCGCAATCCATGGTTACTAAACATAACTCTAATTTGATCCATATCACCTGCAACTTGTCCAGATAATAATGGGTCTTTACTCAATGCGACAGGTGGGACGTTAACGTTATGACATATTGCAGTACCACTATGATTAAATATAGCAACACTTAATCGGTATGCTAAGTCTTTACCAGATACTGGTTCCCAAAGTTTACCGTTTTGAGACTGGAAGAATGCTCCCAGAGTAGGTTGTTGTGAAATACGTGCTTCATTGGTACCCAATTGGAATTCACCAACTTCACCAATATACGTATTAAATCCTGTGTCATTGTCTAATGGTTTCAGACATATTGCGTATTCGCCAGGCGATAAGAACATTGCAGGGAATGAGAACGTGGTTCCATTCTGTAGCATTTGCTTATTAGTTGATCCTGCCGGTACGAGATTAATCTGCGCTGCCATTAATATAGTTTTACCTATAATTTGTGTTGATGAAGGTGAACCATTATTAGTAGGACGAATCTCACATGCTACTCCGGTTAATCCTTTAGTAGCAAAGAACACTTCTATATCTTTTACGAATACACCACTTGACTCAAGAACTTGGAATGTCTGAGCAATAGGATCCGCATATTTTTCTTCCGTATTGGAATATCCGTATATACCAGCCTCGCCTTCGTGCATGTTAATGATAGGGAAAGGTTCTGAATTAGTGTTAGGGCCAGGTTGTTCGAATCCGGTTGGGTTAGGTTCAACACTACCACCTGCCGGTACGTTTGTAAAGACACCATGGTCAGCAACTGGATAGATTGCATCCGAATATTCATATTCAACTGTTTGATCAACATATTCTGTAGTTACTGTTGTGTCACCCATAATAACACTTTGTGTTTCACTTATAACAACATCGGTAGCAACGTCACCGGCAGTAATTACACTTTCTGTCCAGATTGTGTCTTCTGAAGTAGTTACACTAGTAGAATCAACGGTTTCACCACCTACTATTTTTAGAACACGAGTGATCTGTATTAGATCTGCATACTGATCTAATACACCAGTGGCATGGAATTGTATAGTACCGTGTGACGTAGATGATGCCTTATTATGACTGTTGATATCAAGAAGACTAAAGTCTCTGGCGCCAGTTGGGAATTGAGCATGACTATTGTTAGGTACTTCGAAAGAACCTATAATAGTACCGGCGGCATTTGCTACTAGATTAGACCTACCTTTACTGTGTTGTTCAGTCGGTTTTTGAGTTCCTTCATTGTCCCCTGTACCAGCGGCATTTTCTTCATCTCTTTGACTCTTCGTTTTGAAAGTAGTCTCTTCCCTACAGAATGATGATACGTTAACACCATCAAAGAATGGGAAGTATTGAGTGTTTGCTCTACAACCATCTGCTTGGAAGAATATTTCTATCGAGCGCATAAATGGAATATTATGAATTGCTATCGTTTTGTTACCGATAACTTCATTAAGGAATGACTCACTTGCTACTCTGTTAGTAGTAGTTGTAACATCAGTTGTGACAGTGGTATTGGTAACTCCTTGATATGTAGTTAAAGTTTCAATACTACTAGTTCTTTCATATGTAGCAGTATTTACAGTATTAATACCAGTTCGTGTTTGACTTGTAACAACATCCCACATATCTGTAGTAACGATGTCACCCCAATCCCAATCACCCCAATACCAATATCCATCACGATAAACACTCGATCCACCTAGACCGAATTCTCCAGTATAAATAAAACCATACTCCCAGTCGTAACCAGCGACGAAACCATTCCAATCACCCCAAACACCATCTTCCCAGTTGTATATTGAGTCGATTGCAGTACGTGATACTTCTTCTTGACGTTCAGTTGATATTACTACCTGCTCAGTATATAATGTTACCACATCTGTAGTATTACCAACTTCTACCCATTCACCAAGTGTGGTGGTAGTTTCTTCACCAATAATTACTGGATCAATACTATCATAATGAGTGCTAGTAGAGGTTCCACTAACAAATGAATTCTCCATGCCTACTGCTAGGGTTTCTGGGTCTACACCGAACCAATTGTTCGATGAACTATTCCAGTTAAGTGCTTCTGAAGTATCTAATTGAGTAGTTTCACCAACTATTTCTTCACCAATCTTTTCACGATCACACCAGTTATCTGTTTCTGGTGATAACTTCATGTCTAGTAGTGCTTTTGTTTTATGGAATGGTGCTAAGTTAACAGTACCAGACGCAAGTTCTTGTGCATCAAATACTTGAGTAGTATGTGCAAGAATTAATTGATCTTCACCATTATTGACAATACCAACTGACAATGCGTTAGCACTATCGTAATACAAATCAACTGATTCTTCTGGTGCTCTAGGTCTTAATGTTCCACTGCCAATTGATGATTTAGCACCCTCACCTTTATTTTGTGTATGCGAGTGATCTTTGAATGTATCTACAAAGAAACCAGATTTAGCACGGTCATTACCACTTGAGTCCAAAACATTCATAAACTTAGTATTCAACTCAAGTAATGACAATGAAGTCATCTCTTGTAATCTATCTACTTTCTTTTCCAATTTACCAATGTCTGCCATAGTATAACCCTTACGATGGATTATCTTGGTAGTCATATCTTGCGTGTGCATGGTGTTAGGTTCTAACTTAATATTGTATAGATCCATTGCATTTGTTGGAACCGCAGGATATCTTGGATTTAAAGATGGAGATCCTTGTATGATCTGGAGTTTACCGTTTTCGGTGATGATTAATTTATCCAAACGTGGCACATAGTATTCGGCATCTGTTGTAATTGTATCAGTCGGTACAGGTAGTAAAGGTATATCTGTGTAAGTACCACTACCATTTGTTGCAGGACGGAAGTCAATAGTATCTCTGAGTGATACTTTAACACCATTTCGCATACTTTGAGCAGGTACTTTTAGGTAGTTAACTTCACCATCATATGAGTTAACTGCGGAAAATGCACCGCCAGGATCTGTATTAAAATGTTTAAATCTGACAAATACACTTTGACCGGCACTGTCTAATCCACCACCTTGATACATCAATCTACCGTCTCTGTATGATTCCATACGAGCACCGGCATCTAATGCAAAATGTGGGAAGATATCAACACCATCCGAATCTCCAATTCTAACTCTATCGACAGAGTAGATGTCAGATTCACCAAGAGGTATACCTTTCCAACCAGAACCATCACTATCAAGTACACTAGTAACAGTGGTTTCAACGAGGTCTTTATTCTTAACTGTAGCATTAGTTTTCTTAATGAAACCAATTACTTCATATGATTGACCACTAACAACACTACTAATACGTAAAACTTTATTGTTAGAGATTAATGATGCAGTTATTCCCGAAGGAGCAAACGTAGTGGCATTTGCAATCATTACGTCATTGACGTTTACAAAAGATTCTCCACCATCGGTTAATGTAATGTCGTGCGTTGTTCCAGAAGCAGTAAAGTTATACTTCTTCATAAACGTCATTGTTACATTAGTAAACCCTTTCGGTCTAGCAAGGGGGGTGTCAAAAAGTAATGCACTCTTTCTCTGTTCATGCAAATGCCCTACATAAGTATTGTTGTCTGCGGGGCCCTTTCCTTGACCGACAGTAACATAGTGAGTGTTCGTCTTAGATTTGATAGACTTAACATCACCGATACCTTTAGTGATATCAGTGATCCTAATATTAAATAGATGTGCTCGATAAGGTATATCTGTGTTGTATTCTACTGTTAACTTGCCCTCACCAACAATTCTTACACCAGAAGGTTTACCTTCAGTAATTGCACGAATGTTTGCAGTACCAACTACGGTACCGGCACCAGTGGCACCTGTTCTGAGTTGAACTTCTTCACAAGTATCAATGTCAAGCATACCAACACCAGTGGCAAAATAGAAATAGTTTCCATAAGTTACACTGATCTGTTCTTCTTCACGTGATATTGTGGAGGTTGCTCTTTTTAATGGAAGTGTTTGAGTACTAAGTGTCTCAACCATTTTACCATTAATGTAAGCACGGCCAGGGTCAACGTCTATTTTAAAATATGGATCTGCTGTACCGTCTTCTTTGTATATATTTTTACCATTTGGAGAAACACGTATCTTCCAATATTTCTTAATGAAATCACCGGCAAGGTCATTTACTCTTTTATCAACATAAGGAAATGCCTCGTGCTGAAGTGCTTCATTCTGTATATATCGTTGACCATTTACAACACGACCTATATGTAAGTATGTGTCACCTTGTACAACTTGAGTTCTTTTTGTTAGAATCAAACGTATACGTAATCTATCTGCGCCAGGCGATGATCTATTAGGTGTAGCAGATTGGTTATCATATAGAGCATCTGTATCAGATACTGTTACGAGGTCTTGAACTATTTTAAAACCATAGTCAGTAGTTATATTATTCTTGTACTTAGATAAGAATAGTTTTTGTGCAGGTACAAATACAAAGTGTCCTGCCACAAAGAAATCTGTTTTAGCGGTTTCTAATAATGTTCCTCTACCAAGAGCAGGATTTACACTAGTGTTGATTGTCTGTACTGTTAAGTTAATGTTAGAACCGTTAGATAAAATTTCACCTAGTGTTACTAAATGTGTTGTTGCTTCAGTAGCGGCAGGAGAAACAGTATTAGGGTTGTCTTTATATTCAACATATAAAGTATCTGGATCTCCGTCAACTCCCGCAATAGCATCTACTACTCGTACTTTAATACTAGATGTGGAACCAGTAAGGACTGTTCCTTTAAGTGTTTCGATATTACTAAAAGAATTATTTGCGTCATTAGAAATCTTAATAAAATCAATAGAAGAGACTGAACTACCACCGGCAGATACCTCTACACCATCCTTTTGAAGAACATAAGTACCAAATCGAGATATCTCCTTTTGAAGAAGAGTCTGCAATTGGGTAAGTTCACGTGCCTGTAGAGCACGACCAGCGTTAAATAGGATGTGATGATAATTATCACTATCCCTATAATCGTCCTTATATGTGGAACGTAATGATTGTTCAGTTAAAGTAGTTGCCATTTCTTATTTCCTAGATAGTTATTACTATTTTCAAGTCTTCTGTTTGGTCTGTGGATCGTGTCACTGCCGAACGGTTATCTATATATAGCAGATCCCCCGTATACGGATTGAACTCACCATCTGCTATAGACTGAATAGTTCCATTAATAGATGCATTACCAACTACTGAAATAGACTCTCCGACTGCGAATTGTGTAAATCCTGTAGTTTCGTTCTGGTGATACCAAACACTAGAAGAATCATTAGTATCATCAATGATACCTTGTGCACCACTGGTGCCTCCTAGTATTGTAGATTTTTGTACATTTTGCTTGACAAAACTGTTTCCATCTGTTACAATCTTATCAACGGCACGAGCAGTAGTAGTAGACAAAAATGTACCAGTTGCACTATCTACACGTGGGTTACGTAACAATACTACTTGACGGAAAATCTCGTCACCTGTAATAAAGTCCCCACCCTCTATACCTTCTGGTTTAGAGTTGAACATCATACCAGTTGCTTTCAAATCAACAACCGGATCAGAACCTATGCCTTTAGGTTGACCGAATATTGCACGTGCTTTTGCAGTGGTGGCAGTAGTTGCTCCACCCCCAGTAAGAACTACGTTAGCATAATCATATCCTGCACCTAAGTCATTCACTTTAATGTCTATGATGGTTTCACCTGCACGTATGGCAGTTGCTGTAGCACCACTACCATTTCCGACAATGGTTACTGTCGGTGCAGAAGTATAACCGGATCCGGCGTCTGTAACTTTATATCCAACGATCTGACCTTTAATTGCATTATCCTGTACAATCTTTTGCTGTAGATCTTCGGCAGGCGAATCTGAGTCTGTTCCTGTAACGAATCTTACTGGCATAAACGCAGAAGATAGGAACTTATCGGCACGTAACGCACCAATTGAATACAAAAACTTCCAAGTATAACCATCCGAAGTAACAAATGGTGTACCCTCAGTATTACCCGTAGGTTGAATAGTAGATAGGTTAGTACTACCATCATCCTTCTTACCTTGCTCTAAACAAATATAAATTTCGTTGTTAGTGTTAATAGCATAGAATGGGTTTTCTGGGAATCCAACATCTGCATCATCAAATGCATCATAGATTAAGTTAGCAACCCAAGTTCTACGTGGTATCACATATGTTGCATCTTGAATCAATTTGAGTGATTGAATACCACCACGTGTTATACGAGCGTCTCGCAAACTATTAAGAGGCACAGTAGGAACATCCGAATCATTCCAATCTTCAGATCGACCTATAGCGGCATAATATCGTACATTATCAGAATCTTTGAAGTCTACTAGTAGATCATCAAGGACTTGTTTTTTAAATTTATCGGTAATTACTGGCATTTTTTGTTCCTATATTATGCTAGGGTCGCTCCACCCTGTAAGTTTGTTACTATCCAAGTGTTAGTGAACCACATTAAAGTGACACTACCGTTCTGTGTAATTGTTAATGTGTTACCACCGGCAATATTATTATTATCGTTGATTGTTTGTGTACCGGCACCACTTGATACAATATGTTTAAATATTCCAGATGTACCTTGTACTGCACTACTTATCGAATGTGTTCCAGTAGATCCAGAAGTAAATAGAGTTACTGGGTCACTTGCATTAACTGTACCACCAGTTGACGGTATGCTTTGTGTTTTTAGTTGAATTCTACTATTTAATGCAATAGAACCATTGCCCTTTGCATCAAGTGCAAGTGTTACATTATTGTCACCACCTGTACCAGTGATCTTTGGGTCATTGCTATTAGCACTATTGGTAATTTTAACGTGATTAACTGCCGAAGCAGTTGTTGCAAATTCGAGTAATTCGTTACCACTAGCATCATCAATAGCACCCGTGACCTTTGGATCATTTAAAAGTGATGTGTTGATTGTCTTATTAGCAAGTGTCTGTGCATGAGCGTTGAATGTTATTTCATCATCACCCGTTAACAAAGGTAGAGTTACAGTACGATCAGCAGTCAATTCACTTACAGCAAACACATATTGATGGTTTGCACTTGTGTCGTTGATCTGCGGTGTAGTTAACACTGGACTAGTCAGAGTCTTGTTTGTAAGAGTCTGCGTGTTGGTATCCATAGTAATGATACCAGTATGATCCGGAATCTGTGCTGTGTTAGACCCAGTTGGGTTTACTACACGAAGTGCAGTTTTATGAGCATTAGCAGTTACTCCATCGAATATGATACCCGAAGAGTCAAAGTCGATCAGTGCCATCAAAGATGCACCGTCACCCAGTTTGTTATATATTTCAGAGAAATTCTGTCCTATTTTTAAACCGGCAGTACGGAGTGTATCTCCTGTACCATCGTTTGCTACCGTTCCTCTGTTTAATACTTGTAATGTCATGTTATCTACCTAAAGATTAGTACTTCTATTTATACTAGAAGTTACGATTAATTGCTTCTCTTAGAGAAATTTCACTGTCAGAATCTCCAACAGGTGTATTGAATGTACTGTGATCCGAATCTATTCTAGATACTTCCGGATTCCAAGTAAACTGTTCTTGGTCGATTGTCTCTGTACTAGAGAAATCAAATCCTGCAAACTGTGTAGATCCATCACTGTCATCATCGAATGTCGGTGAATCTGGTGTGAGATACTCACCAAGACTTGAGTACATTCTATCGAGGTTATCAATAGTTAAGTTCTCAAGATCATTAAGGTCATTACCTCTTGGAATACCCAATGATAGTTGTGCCGAGTCTTGTGCAAACCCAGAACTACTACCCATCCTCATTCTAAATGTTCTTCTTGGTTCACTCACAGGATCTATAGGATTATTGACATTGAACAATGCAGTATGTTGCTCATATGCTCTCTCATCAAAGTCTGCAACACCTTCCAATACAATTGGTGGTTTGAGTGCTTCGCCTGGATCGTACTGATTTGGGTCAAGTTTACCTTCTCCTACTATCTGTGTAAGTCCTCCAAGATACATACCTGCGGGATGCACCAATAGTTTATATGCATCTTTCCACTGTGCCAATGATAACTCTGATCGAATCTGCAATGCAAATGTCTGATACAGTTTATCATCGGTCAAATATCTAGCACTCTCTGAACCTATCTGAGATTCATTTAGATTAAATATATACTGTTTGGTATATACCACATCTGGTTCAATACCAAAGAATGTCTTAAAGAACTGTCTTATAGAGTATTTAGTACCTTTACTACGATACAAATAACTAGAGTACTTTACTGCGGTTCTCTTATCGATAAACCCTTGAAAGTAATTCTGCCCCAATAGGTACTCGTCTTCAAAGTATTCTAATAGTGCTAGATCAGTTTGTGAGACATCTCTTGTTTCGAAAACATTATCGATGAAACGAGTTAGAGACTTGTTATCATTCTCGAAGTCGTAATACTTTTTTAAGAACGATACGAACTTAGGATAGTCTGATAAAAAATGACTGGGTAACACGGCATCAACCTGCGGTTCACGCAGATTGATTGCACGTCTATTAGTATCCTTTAATGTTTTATCAAAAACAGTGTCCATAAATTACTCTTAATTTGATGCTGTGGTACGAATACCTTTAGCACTTAGTCTTGTGGTGTCATGCTTGAGAATATATTCTCTTGAAGGTACAATAGCAGATGGGTTAGCAGGTGATACTGATAGTTTAACCTCATCTCCAGTATCTGACTTAAATCCTACTAGATTGACAGTACCTGCACCGGCATCATATGAACCTACGTTGTCTACTTTAATATCTCCACTAGCAGTGTCTACTATCTGTAGTCTCCTACCATTTGTAGTATCTGTCTTTAACTCGTTTTGAATACGACAGTTTAATATCTGACCACCAAACGTTCTTTTAAATATAGATGATTGTACAACTAAGTTAAGATCATCTGGAACCTGTATCGGTGATGGGTAAGAGAAATAGAAATCCTGTTCAACACCCGAAGATGGATTAATCCTTTGTTGCATTTTAGTCTCGATACGAGATGATAAAATCGCAGGACTCACGTCATCGATCTTAGTCTGTAATTGAGATGCCCTAAATGCTAGACCGAACTTACCAATGTTGCTTGTATAGTATGCAGTCATTGTATTTTTTACATTTTCCTGTAAAGTATTGATTGACAAGTTGGTGTAATCTGGGTTATACTGGAAGAACACATTAGTCTCAATAAAGGTATCGATTGGATCTGTGAACTTCAATGCGAAAGATGCAATTGATAATTGATCAACAAGTACTCGTATGTTAGACTTAGCAGTATCTTCTACCACTTGTTGCTGTGCAGAAGTAACTCCCTGTGATTCTTTAAAGTCGATAGACACAAAAGTCACACCATACTCTGGTATGAGGTTATCTTCTCCACCCCAAGAAATAATATCATTAATCAATGCACCGTAACTACGGATGATTAGGTTAGAGTAATCAGCATGAGTTACCATTCTGTTCTGCGATGCATATCGGAATGGTGAGTTTCTGCGAATAGATGATAGTGACTCTTTATCGTCACCACCAACAGAACGGTTTACTGTAGAAACGATAGGTAGTCTCTGTAGACCAATACCAGAAACTGGTTCGGTCACTTCTACTGTGTTCAGTGGTTCGAACAACCTTGCACCATTTGCATTTGAACCATCGACAGATAGATACTCTACAGTAATCTTAGTACCTGCTTTTGGTACCGCACCAAGTGTGGATCCGTTACCGAACGTCAATTCAAAGAACCCATTAGGTGCTTCTTTAAGAATGTATGCCGGTGTTGTAGCAGTAATATTATTGGCAGTCTCTAGATTGATATAAGTCGTGAAGTCAGATGATGTTGGACTATCATATATTTTAATGATTGCGGTCTGTCTATCCAAATTAGCATCTGGTATAATATAGACTGTGTCTTCTGCGTCTTCTCCCGCAAAAAATGTTTTGGTTTTAGAAATACCTTCTAAGATAGGAATGTTTACATTACCATCAAGTGTTTTAAATTGGAAGAAATTGTTGCCGTCATTTACTGCTTCAATCAATCCATCTGTTTGGAATGTGTACGATGCATCATCAACAGATGATGTGAATTTATAACCAGACAATATCTGTAGTTTCTCTGGTACGTCATTTTGATCAACACCAATGTTGAACGACAAGTTAATTGTTGCTTGAGCTGCTGTCTTTGACTGAGGAATATAACCAAGAGTTTCTGCATGAGATACCACACTAGACCTTAACTGAGCAGTGTTCAAAAACGATTCGTTCAATGCCATGTTTGCAGTCAAACCATTGATATGCGTATTGTATGCTAGAACGTCCAACAGATTAGATAATCCGGACGCATCAAAATCATAG